>Ga0302271_10003322_pt1 | contig 13678 bp, 16 predicted proteins | sample III_Bog_N1_1_FD_198767 | JGI IMG/M metagenome (GOLD analysis project Ga0302271, IMG submission 198767) | Peat permafrost microbial communities from Stordalen Mire near Abisko, Sweden - III_Bog_N1_1 | ecosystem: Environmental > Terrestrial > Soil > Wetlands > Peat | place: Sweden: Abisko... | reverse complement strand
TTTCTCAAGTTTCTAATATTTTCTGCTAGAATTAAATGACTCCATAATCAGGGAATAGGATAAGTTATTGTTATTATTAACAACAATAATACATTTAATGCGTTTGATCACATATATCTCCCTATTATCATAGTTACTTAGGAAACCTCAAAGGAATATGCCAATTATTATCTTGCTAGCAGTACAAAAATATTAAGCAACATATTGAAATGTAAAAAAATACAAATAAAATAGCAGGTTTTCTTGGCAAAATATTTGCTTTTTTGTTGTTCCCTTAGTTGTTTTTCCCTTTACTCAGTTAAATCTTATTTTTTTATGAGGACAGATCTTATCAGAAAGACGATTAACACATAATGAGGACATAAAACATATAAAGACATAAAAGAGACGCTTCTACAAAATGAGATTGATTGTTTATCACAAAAATGAAGATTTTAAAACTAGAGTTTTTGGATTGCTATTAATTAGCAAAGATAATCAATAGATAAAAGAAATCCTTACTTTATTACTAACATTTGCAGTGTGCAACCATTAGTTAGCGTTAAAAATGATATTTGAAGCCTAAATTTTATAATTTAGTTAGCTTTCACATTGAATTTTGTTTTAGAACAAATCCTTGTTTCTTCTTTTTCCTGATGTTTACCCTCTTTTTCTTTCTCACTTTCCTCATCACTATTTATCCTTACCTTCATCTCCATTCGCATTATCATACTGTTAATTAGCCGCTTCTTTAAAATTGCTACTACTGTTGAAGTTACTGTTGCTGTTAATGAAACCACTATTTCCATTTACATTATTCGCAGAATTAATAACATTTCTCTTATGGTTGTGGGTAAGATCATGGAACGTTTTGTAATTATTGCATTGGTAAACCTAAGCAGTTTCACTGTTCTCTGACATTGCTTCACTTAAATGCGATAGTAGTATCATTGTTTTATTTGTAGTGCTGTGAGCTAATTCGTTGCAGCTTTTTAGCTCACTGAAATCCTTTGTATCAATGCTCAGCAATGGAAGAGGTTGCCTTAATGCAGGAGGAGAATGCAAAGAATTTGCTGAAAATCCTTGGGAAGACAATTCCATCTATGCATCATGTGGGGATTAGACTAATTCTGTTTTACGGGAATTGTTTTTGACATGGTTAGAGTTCTCTTGGAATGACAATGATAGCTTGGATGATACTACAATACTTTTTTATCGACGCTCCCTTGGTGTTAGCGAAATTTTTGGTGAGTTCGGTTGCTATTTGGGCTTCTTGAGGAGGTTCTGATCTTTTTCCTGATTTGGGAAGCTGTTGAATTAGACTAAAAAAGAATTTGCAGGAAATATGTTAGAAATTTGTAAATGAAAATAGTAGAATTATTAAAATATGAGAAAAAGAAGAGAAATAAACGAAGATTACTTGACTCTGATTTTTTGGATGTGATCTTCTTGAAAGGGTCATTAGTGTATACGTGTTCTATGGGTGTATTTGGATGAGCTGTAAGGGTTTCTAGGTTCTTGTAGATCATCCTCCATCTCATCATTACCTTGAAGAAATCCTTGTAACGCGTTTTAGTGATATGTTAGTACACCGATTTGGGAAGAATAAACTAGCATAGTTTATGCAGCATCCTTGAGAATCTAGTGAGATTTTGGTTGTTGAGCTTGAATTAGACGATGATAAGTAATACATAGAAAATGAAGCCGAAATGGATGATCGCTATGAACACTGAGAACCCTTCAAATGGCTGTATTACATTGACTTAGCTAAAGAAGATATTTGGGATGAGAATCAAATACGATGTGAACTCTAATTAAGCTAATAGTTTGCTCTCAAACGGTTTGAGCTTCATGGCAGCAATAATATAGATGAAAATGAGAATAACTGACAGAACGTACATAGATATGCCATACTGCTTGAGTAGAGTGATGAGCACAACGATGAGAGTCCTGAAATAGATTCTCACGAACTCCCAGTAATAGAATTTATGTTTGAAACCAAGGTAGAAATAGCCAAATTTATATTTTGTTATGCAGAAGAACAGCGATTTTACCTTTTTAATATGCGCTCGCAGTGCAAAGAATAATACCGCTGGAAATAGCGTCCAAAAGATTAGATTTGGCAGGATGAAAAACAGCGAGAAAGTCCTGTAGGAAGTGTCATTGCAATACAGTAGAAGATTAATCGCTTGATATGATTCGTCTCCTATGTTCCTGCAGGATAAAGACTTTGTCAGAAATGCAATTGCATCAGGTTAGAAGAAGAAAAACACAACATTTATCATTGTGAATTTGTGGTATCGGCCAACATCCCAGACTCTTAATCTCGCAAGTACATGCAGAAGTAGCAACACAATAAAGAACCCAACCCAAGGATAGGAAACTTAGAAAATAGCAGTAAGTCGCTCTTGTCCGTATTATTATATGTCATGATCTCGATACAAGCAAGAAGCTGAAGAAATCGCTTTGGAAACAGGCTAACCAGCGGAGTTAGGCACAGTCTCCGCCATCGAAGGTAAGTATGCCATGGAGAACGTAAATAAATGAGCAGATAATTGTAAATAATTCATGAGGGCTTTGATGAAGAACGTGGATTCATCGAGAATAGAGGATTTGCTGAAAGGGAGGATACGCATGAAGCGAAGGTAGCAGCATCTAGAGTTATGGATGTAGCTGTTCATGAAGATGAAGACGCTTGAAACTAGATATATTAAGACTAGAATCAACCCGATGAACATGAAGATTAATGTGTACGATAGCGATGAGCATGGTGAGCATGTGTTTCCGGAGAAAGAGTAAGTATATCTCGATCCCCAGATAGATCCTACAGTGTCACAGGTTTCGCAAAGTGGTCCAACATACCCTTGGTAGCATCCGTCTATTGAATAGGATGAATCCTCATGGCAGACATCGTGCTGCAAAACGCACTCAACGATGACTTCTGAGAAATTACTTTTCCGCCAGTATCCTTGAGATAGCGTGATTGTGTTGCCCTCACATTTTTTAGCAGATCCTGGGCATTTCTTGCAGAGACTGTATTCCGATTCCTTTGCATCCATTGTGAGAGTGTCAAAGTTTTCTTATCGAACTGAGTATGTCCCCGTGTCGCATTGTTTGCAAGCTACGATCATGCTCGAAGAAGAGGTGACGGATTAGTAAGTCGATTTTACGTAGATTTCACCTGAGATGCAGTCTCGAAATGACAAGCTTAAGCTGATAGACGGCGGCGATTTGTAAGGATGAAACTGAAGATTCAGATATGCTGTGGATACTTTAGCTAGAGGTGAAGATGTTAATGTGAGACTCGTGAATTCAAAGCTACTTCTGTCCGATGAGAATTATTTTGCCATAATGAGTGATTCTCCTTTGATTTCGAGTAGATTATTGCTTTATTGCTCACCAGATGTGTTGTATGTCTTGAAAGGATAAAAAAGATAAATAATGAATAAGTTAACAACTTCCACAGAGGAAATCAGAAAATTAAAAATGACAAGAACCCATCATAAATCGAAGAAAATCTACCTGCGAAAGCTCTATCTTATACCCTTCTAGTTCTTGCTTGATTAGAGCTGAGTATTCATCTCCAAACAGCAGTTTTGGATCGAATACAAACGTTCTCCCATCTTCATCTATGAGTTTAAAACTCAACAGCAACGGACCGCCTGTCTAGATATCCTTGATGGCAATTGGACTCCTGGCGCTTACAATATCTACTACTACTGGCAAATAAATGCTGCCTGAATACAAAGGAGTTGACGTGTACGTTTCCGTTACAGAATCCTTAGTGAGAAGAGACAGTTCAAATGAATTTAAGAATGTTGCGATGTTATTGCCAAACATGTATGCGACATTCTAGCTAAACTATGCTTCGACATTAGAATAAGAGATTTCAGTTAATGTGAGGGACATCAGTCTGATAGCTCCTCCAATTTAAGCTTGATTTCCTGTGAATACTGTGAGACTATCAATAACTGGATCGAGGACGGTGATTAAGTAAATCGCTCCACCACTTGCATAAGCTTAATTCTTACTGAACGTGCAGTTGAGCACAGAAAAGGAGCTAATGGTATCACCTTGGATAGCACTCCCTGTGACACCTACATTCTCAAGGAAAACGCTGTTGGAAATAGCTGCAGTTTGCGCATTCTGTATGAAAATATTCCCATAATTTCCAGAGAATGTGACATTATCTAATACAATAATGGAACTCTTCAGGTTTAGGATATGATATTGCTCATCGATGGACGATTAAGATAAGGATAGATCGCTGATAAAGGAGTTTTTATAAGTGAAAACATCTGTTTTGAGCGTGATTGTGCTATCTGCAAGATCATACGCTTTGTTGGTTTCTAAAATAGTTAAACCTTTGTTTGAGATTGCTGTCATGAAATTAATGTTTATGACAGCTACACCCACATAAGAAATCAACGGACGCTCGATTGGAAGAAGATTATTGCCTGTTTTGGTACTGTCGCAGTTTTTAATTGAGATATTTTGAATATCGACATTCTTGTTGGTATAGAAATAAAGCAAGCCTTGAAAGGAACTTTTTATGACAGTGAGATTTCGGATTAGGAACTGCACTGAGTCTGTGGAAGAAATCAAAATGGAATTGCCGTTAGGATCGAAGTTAGAATTGATAATTGTGAGATTATTGATCATCACGTAAGTGCAGTTCGTGAATGAAAGGAATGCATTAACAAACGCAGAAGACAGTAATCTGTTCCTTTGTTTGGAAGTCTCATTTTGAAGAAAGTGATTGGATTAATTCCTGTCTTAAATTTGAGTTTTGTTGGAGCCTTTTTGGATAAAAGTGCTGTTGCGATTCTTCAAATCGTAGATGAATTCATAATCCTGGTTATCTCCTCTTTCTTCGTTTTCTTCAGTTTCTAAGTTTCTTCTCCTTGTAGCATATGCTTAGAAATTAACGGAATCTATGAGTAGATTCTAAATCAGCACAACTGCCTTATTCTCAAACAGAATTGTTGTGTGCGAAGGAATATTTTGCTAAGAAATCGTTAAGTCCTGCCAAGTTACATTATTCGAAAAAACGTTAAACTTGACAGTGCTTGCAGCGCTGCTGTTGAAGCTCAGCGAGAACCCTTGCAGTTAGATATTATAATTTAACGAAGTAAAGGTATCTGAGGCAATGTTTAGATTGTTTTTAGTGGAATTATACGGCCGCATGCAGGAACTCACGGTAGTCTTGTTCAGAAAAGTGAGACTCTTGATTTCATCTGAAATGTGCATTTAGAATAAATATTAAATACTCGAGGAAGCTCCATACGCAAGTTCAAAGGCATTCTAGGCTTGTGCGTTGTTTTAGAATGTGATAGAAGACACGCAGGTAGTCTACGAAGATGCGGCTGTCGTTTCAAAGAGACTTGTGGAGACTCTTTTTTCGAAGATTTAGTAATACGCTGCACCGACAAATCGGAGACTTTTACTCGTTGTATTGAAGGATATGTAGATAAGCTACGGATCTGTGAGTGTCACAGTGTCCATGACGGTGACGGATAAAGTACTTTTGACGATTAATAGACTCTCAATTCGATTGCAGAACACAACTACGACTTTATTTGTGTCGATAATTCTCAAATCTGTGATGATATCCTTGCGATTGTATCGCCGAACTCTATCAACAAATAGAAAATCGGAAGTGTAGATGTTCAGCTAAAATGCAGCTGATAATATTGTGAAATTCCCATTTCTGTCTAATCTCTTCCATTCATCATCAGGGAACATTAGCTATGTGATCAAGCTATGAGTGAATAAATCCCTCACCTCTGCTCGCTTTTGACTTACGAAGTTCAAATAATAAATGTTCCTAGTTGTGTCTATGTCAAGGATTTGGATTTCGATAATCGCTGGTTGAGCAGCTTGGAAAGATTAAATCGGATCTAGAGATAAAACCTACCCAGCCATCAAAGCTGATGTCATTAATCCTGACTTTTGCACTATTAGCAAAGGTATAGCAGTTCCAGGGACGGTTGTGGAACCTGCAGGGAGTTGCTTAAAGAATCTAACGGAGGTAATATCAGGTTAAAGGTATTTTAGATTGGAGTGAGAGAGCAAACTAAATGAATATACTGCGACTTAGCCTCGAACTGTTCCGTAGATTAAGTAATCCTTTGATGTAGTAGGGTCAGTGATGTAGATCACAGCAGTAATATGATCGAGGATGTTTAATTGCTGTCTGCTGCGCTCGATGTGATTAGAGAAATCATAATCCAAGAAAACATTCTCGTATGTGCAGAAAACTGAACGATTACTTTCACTGAGTAGAACCCTTTTCAAGTGGGTGTTCAGCAGAGTATACGAAGGGTTGTTTTACGTGTAGTAGCTGAAATTGTCGCCTACGTAAACAGCCAGACTTTCCTTGAGAACAATCAGAAGAATATTAGTGTTGTATTGCACAAAGCGAATTATATTAATGATGTCGACATTGAAATTAGAGGAGAATGTCACAATGAAGTCACTGTATTAGATGATGTTATTGCTATAATCGACGATAAAGTGTTTAGTTGTGGTTGCAGTTTCGATGGAGAAAAATGGTTTGAAACTGGAATTCATAAGTCGCTGCAATGGGCGAGTTAGTAAGTTATAATTGAACCTCCAGACTCTTAAGCCGTTGTGGATGTAAAAGGTATTCGAGTAGTAATCAAGAATCTAGTCAATCGGAGCTGAAGTTAGCCCTTCTTAGATTTCTTCGACTGATAGGGTATTATCTGTTGTTCGTTATCCACTGAAGATCACATTTTGGTTGTTCCCAAAGGTGTCTATGTAATTCAACATCTAGCTGTCAGCATCGTAGATTAGCTTTACAACTTTTCCTAATCCATTATTTGAGAAGGTGTTCAAGACACTGCCGACAGGGGAGTATGAATCTAAGCTGTAGAAATATGCCTAACCATAGCGAATCTCATCGGAAATGTACACAAAGATATTAAATTAAGGTAAATATAAGCCACCTAAGAAGCCACCACCAGAAGGGCTTAGTGTTGTCAGCATAACTAGCGTGGCTCGCTTGAACACGTACATGGCTGAGAGCAATACAAACAAAAGCAAGAGATTTAGCCAATCAAAAAATATTGAAGAAACTTAGTCTGTTGAACAAAATAAGAGTTGTTACTGGAGTAGGTCATCACAATCGTATGGAGATTGCAGAGATAAATTGCAAAGGTGACTGCAGGGATCGCGTTAGAACTCTAAATGAGCTAGCCATTGAGTGCATACACCTCGATGATCTAATTATAAGCGAAAAGTATCCCCGTTTGCTCATCAGCGAAGATGTCAAATGTACCAAGATATTGCGATACAGTCTGTCTCTGCAATAGAACTAATGCAGTGCCTGCTCTGTAGTAGAAGACTATTTGGTTCGTGTTGACTTTGCAGGCGACGATGGTTGTCAGAAAAAGACATTTCTAGAATGTTGAATCGAAAAAACTGGAGATTTTAGTTAACCCCGTGAGGTCTTTCTTAGCTGAATACATCCCTGACCCGTAGATGTAAAGCGTTCCAGTAGAATCCGCTAAGTAAAATCCTGAGATAAATTTCATAACTGGCTATTAAGGGTCTTAGTTGAGGGTATTCAGCCGATAGAGTGTATTTGTGGTGTAGTCCTTGGTGATGATTTCCTTAGATACACAAGCGACAAAAAGATTGAGAGTTCTGGAGGCATACATGGAAATAACTGGATTGTAGACTCCTCCTGTGTTCGACAAGAAGGAAATCACTTCTAATTGTGTGTCTGTGAACATGCTGTACACGTACACTGAACTTGTTGCGATAAAATATTTCCCCAAGAAGAAGCTCTGCATGATCTTATTGATGATGTCTTATGGATTGGAGGAGAGACTAGTGAAGATTTTAGGGATAGCACCTTTGTCGTTTGGGGTTGGAAGAATTCTCGCTTGTCCAGAGTCAGCTCCAGTGACTAGCAATCGATTTTTGAGGCTGCTTGTGACGGATACCACGTATTGACCAGGTGTATAAGAAAATCTACCATATCTGGTGTGCTCGTTTGAGGTGACGGCGGTGAGTAAGTTGCTCCAATACAGCTCAAGGACTAATGTAGTGTAGCTTAACGGTAGAACGCAGACTAAGACATAAACTTCTTCATCGATGGTGTTAAGTTTCTTGACAATCTAAGCGAATTCTAGAATATAATAGTGAATACCTATGACGCCAATTGATCGGTCTCGTGTGTCGAGTACCATTGACCGATAAAGATATGTCTATGTGGTGTCGTAGAGTTTGAGAATGAAAAAGTACATGAGATTATCTAGAGAATACACGTAAGTCATGGCTCCATCAGTGTAGATTTGCACATAAGTCTCCACTAGCGATTCGTTAATGATGACCATCCGAAGAGAGCCATCATAGAAGATTAAGTCAAAACCTAAATTCGGTGTTTCAAGAGAAGTTCAGAAAGAGAAGAAGTCAAGCTAATAATCATGGAATTATGGATAAATCAAATTTAATTATGTCGTTACCTCCTCCAGTTTTTTCGAAGAGTTTGATTGAAGAAATAGCAGCAATATTCTAATAAGTGGATATGGGCATTGATCCCAAAGGCAATTAGTAGAGGGAAATTGCATTTGAAGAGTTTAATATGACGAGCTAGTCGTCTGATGTAATAAACAGCGCCTTCAAGCTCGAAAAAATTACATCATTCGAAAAAGGAGATGGTGGACTGCATATGCTGTCAAGGATTCTGAAGGAATTATTGATTCCCAAGTAAATATGATTAAGTGTGACTTTAAGGAACGCAGCATATGATGACAATACCGAATAAGAGCAGCTCTCGAATTGATTCAGCAAGTTGAACAGGAATACTTCGTTAGTGAGGAGCACAACAGCGTAAATATCCTTGAAAAGAACCAAATCGATGCATTGTTGATTTGTTTTCTTGATTTGAAAGAAAAACAATGGTAAAAGTGTGTTTTAGTTCGTCCAAACGATGATCGTGCCGTCGATAGAGCAGGTCACTATTAAATTGTATAGCTCAGCATAATTCACCTTGGAAACCCTCGCTTCATTTTGGTAGATTTTGTGCTTGAAATCGTTCGTCAGAGCAGTTGTAAGTTGAGTTGTTTGCGTGAGAATTTGCAAATCTTAATTGACAATGCCAAGTAGAACAGATGAATCCAGCAATGTGATTAGCTACAGGGAAGAAGGAGAGGATATCAACACAGGTGTGTAGATTACGCTGTCTAGGGAAAGACTGAATGCAGAAATTGTTCCTAATGATAGGAAATGGCTGGTCACATATGTTGAGTTATCTAAGCTGTATGCTATGAACTAGTTTGGCTTGTAAGGAGCTAGAATCAACGAAATTAAAGTAGACGGGGATGCATAAGTGATTAAAATGGACATATCTGCAGTATTATAGAAAAATATATTGCCTGATACCATTGTCGCAGCTACAATATTCGTGTTTTCAAGAGTTATCGAAGATAAGCTCGTCGGTTGCTCGGAAATAGGATATTCAACGCAACTACCACCACTGGGAATTGCCAGTGATAAAATCGATGTTGTGTTGGAGAATATGCTGTATACCATTGAGTTCAGGATTTCTAAATCGAGAAATGTTCCTTTAGCTTGGAAGCAAGTGTAAGCACTGTTGATGTAGTCTGAGACTAGATCGGTGGAGCTTGTTTTAACACGAATGAGCTAAATGCTGTAATTTGTTGTATCCTGCAGGATCAATACATATTTCGTCTAGAAATAAGTGATATTCGTCGAAATAGCAACTTAAAAAAATGAATTTATCGATCCTGTAGTTACTTTTGTTAAGTAATAAATCGAATCAGCATCGCTGAAGGAAGATATTGCACCTTTAGTGCTGTCATCCCAAGCTGCTATGAATACAGATGTAGATTTTAAGCTCCCCTTGATAATTGTTGTGGTGAGTGTTTAAGTGTCAGTGTTTGGATCCCATTTGATGAGAGTGTTAGATCTTGAGAAAAGGTAGATCGTTCCAGCTAAGGATTTGATCCCAAGAACAGTTCCGAAGGAGAAGGATCTTTCGATGGTTCTTTACTCTAAATTGAAGGAATTAACGAATGTTTCGTACAAAAGATACAGCTCAGTGGTTCCTTGATATACGATTTCTTAAACAGGTTTACTCTGATTCAATCCAGAAGATTCCACGTATGATTGAGAGCACTGCTGTGATGTCTAGCAGACACTTAGAGCCTATGACATGTTCTCAGTTTCACTGCAGATCGATGTGCAGAAACCATTTCCTGTCGTGCTATCAGTTTATTCAAATCCTTGATATTTCTCGCATATGAGGCTTTTGCATTACCTCGAAGTGGAATCGAGGGCAAAGCCTGTTCTACATGCTGAACACTCAAGAGTTGAAGTTGCTGAGCATGTTAAGCATCCGACTACACTGCAGGCTGCTTGAACGACGGACAGAAAAGAAGAATACAATACTAGAATCACCCACAGTGTTTGCATGTTTTATGCTTGGTGTTTTGATGCACTTTTTTTTAGGTTCTGCTAGTTTATTGATAAATTTGTAGAGAAGTATCTATAAAAGACTAATAAACTAATCAATGCTGTTGTTATACGCAACTAAATTAATCTTTAATTTTTTGAGAATGATAAACACACACACTTTTCTTCTTTTGGATTTATTTGTCTTTCACTTATTGCTCTTTCGATCTTTCTAGTGCAGGAAAAATAGATGGATAGCAGAGTTGATTATTTCATTGAAATCATATTTCAATTTCAGTCTCTGCAATTTACAATTTTTTACTCTTCCCAAAAAAATAAGATAGCAACTGTAAGCGATGATTCTAAAGTGTTTGCTAATTATGAATTTCAAATCATTTTATCATTTTAATAAAGCACCCAAATTATTTAATCATTGTTAGGTTTTTTTTAACTTTTTCTTAAAAAACATTTGCTATTTTCGGGGGGTTTTGATTTTCCCGAATATTTTCAAACAAAAGCAAAGAGAATAAATTAAGTTATGAAATAAGGATGTCTTAGTAGGCTTTTAATAAAGAATACACAAAATGATAAACAACAAAAGTAACCCTAATTAAAAGGGTGAAGGGGAGGAGATTGAGTGGAAAGAAAAAACAAATACTTGCAATAAAAAAGATAAATTATGAAATTAAGTGAAATAAAAGCTACGAAATGTAGTAGAAGAAATATTAATACTGCTACATTTTGTGATTTTCTTTGAATTTGTGTATTTATTTTTATTTCCCTGTTCAAAAAGGAAAAATTAATATTAAGACTAAATGTAAACTCAGAATGAAAAAGACTATTTCTTGTAATAGTTGTTAAAACACAGATTTCGAAATGTACTAACAATTACTTAAAAAGAATTGAGCTAAAAAAACAAAAATCAAATAATGGTAGTTGATATTTTTAGGAATGTTTTAACAAATAGGGGAGGAGGAATTAAGATCATTCTTGATTTATACTGAAGGGATTTGTTAAGAAAAGTTAATCCATTGAAGATTCGCTGGAAAACTTGTGGACATAAAGGATCGTTAATTAAAAAAAAATCTGCAAATTATTGGTGAAAAGGTTGGAGAAATAATTACTTAGGATATTGCAACAGTTATCTGATTAATTGCCATTGATTCTTGGAAAAAATAGGGGAACATTCTTTATTAGCGAGTGCAGGACTAGGAAGGAAAGAGAGAAAGAAAGATAGATAGGAACCTAATAAGAAAAGGATATAGAGAGAAAAAGAGCGTGAGTGAGTGAGAGAATCATCATAGAAATTGATATTTATTAATAAATTCAGGTCAGTTTGAGGCAAGAAATTAAGTGCGCCATTAAAATAGCAAATAAGATAGCCTTAAACAGTTTCACCTACAAGTAAGTGCTTTTACTTTTGAAATATCAGAAATAAATTTAGGAGGACTGATGAAAATGTGAGATTTCATCATATTTTATAATTCATCAAAGTGAGCTAGAATCTAAATTGGTAGAAAGAGCATGGAGGTGCTAATGGAACTAGCGCTGCTCCTCAGTTTGGACAGCAAGAACTACAATAAGTCAACACCCACGATAAAATCAAAGACAAGGAAATCATTGAATCGTAAGACGAATTAACTTCAATTTATGGAATAGAATATTGTGTTTTAAGGGATTTTCCTGTTTTTGTGGATTTTTTATGCTAATTCATTGCCCTATTCAGAATAAAGCGAGAAATCAAAGATGGAGAGGAGAAAGACTTATGGCTTCACAAGTCGAACCAGCGATCAAAGGAACTTGGGAAATGGAAGGGAGAAACAAACTATTGTTGTGGAATTTTTTGAGTTTGTACTAACAAATAACAGAACAAAGGATAAATAAGAAAAAGAGATAATCCCCTCATATCCTAATGACTCCTACAAAAGAATAACTTCAAATACTGATAAATCAACAATACGAAATCAGCACGAACTAACAAATGCAAACAAACTGTGAATATTTTGGCTGATTTTTTCAAATTTTATGCGTAACACTTGCATTCTCCATATTTCTGTCCATAGAGTTTTGCAAGTTTTAAGTTAAATTTCTACCACCTTTATTCCCACCAAGCATCATCATAGCTGCTATTGTAATCAGGTTATTCCCTTCAGGAGCGCCTACTGTAGGTTATCCATGAATATTAGATTATTTCCCCTCAGGTGCGACTATTAGATTGCTGTTTTTCAGAATATTTTCATAATTTTTAATATACGACTGAAGCAGTATGTATTGCACACTATTTTGCTTTTTCACGCTCTCGAAGGCAGTACCGATTGACTCTAAAGCATTCTTCTCAGATTCACTTACTAACATTACACTCTCTGAATCTCCTTCAGCTCTTTTTATCTAGGCAACTTTCTTCCCTTCTGATATGTTGATTTCAGAGGTTTATTTTCCCTCGGATATGACGATTTCTCTACGTTTCAACCTTTCTGCTTCTGCTTCATATTGCATGCTTGTTTTGATTTCATTTGGAGGGTCGATTTGCAGTATCTCGTATCTTCACAAGAAAAGAAATAAAAGAATTCAATTATGATTCAACATTTTCATAAAAATCAAATAATCTAAAATCTACCTGAGACAGTTGATTCCCCATATACTGGCAGCTTTGTTGACAGCTAGATTAACTGATTTGTTCAATTCTGAGCGCTCTTGGAACAGTTTATCCAGCTTTATTTTTCCAATTTCACTTCTGAGCACTGTCAGGGCTAAGAGTTTTACAGCTTCTAAAGGACCTTCTACATTGTATGAAGCTTTGAATGGATCATCAACACGTATGAAAAGTGTCCCACCAATGAGGACAGTCACGTTATCCTTTGTAATAGCCTGCTGGTTTTCAATTGTGATAGTGTCTTCTTTAAGTGACATTTTGTAAGCAATTCTATCAGAAATTGGCATAAGAAAATGAAATCCAGGCTTGAGTGTATTGTGATATTTCCCGAAGCGCTCAATAATGCAAGCTGATTTTTCTTTAACAACAGTGAATAATCTCCAACTCATTTAGATTTTTCAATAAGAAGATAGATGTTTTCAACAATTTTCGTAGAAGAAGAGGTTGAGTTGTAAAATATGTTTTTTTCATAATAAATTTTGAACAGATTCCTTCATTTTTGAATATAAAATTTGCTTGATTTGATATAGATTGAATTTAAGAAAGTTCGAATCTTAATAGAGCTCAGAACATTCATCTATTTCAATAATTAACTCCCAA
>Ga0302271_10003321_pt1 | contig 13688 bp, 12 predicted proteins | sample III_Bog_N1_1_FD_198767 | JGI IMG/M metagenome (GOLD analysis project Ga0302271, IMG submission 198767) | Peat permafrost microbial communities from Stordalen Mire near Abisko, Sweden - III_Bog_N1_1 | ecosystem: Environmental > Terrestrial > Soil > Wetlands > Peat | place: Sweden: Abisko... | reverse complement strand
GCCCCTTCGCTTGTGCGGGTCTCCTGACCTCCCCTAACCCCTCCGGTGGAGGGGGATTCGGTTCTTTCGGTTTATTAGATGCAATACTCTCTTTTATCGTTCCCACTGTCGGGTTCCCTTCTATACAATATCTTTACCTTTTTCCTTCTCCAAAAAGATTCTACCTTGTTCTCCCTCTCCATTTTGGAGAGGGTTGGGGTGAGGTAGGAGAAGGTGTCCGAAGGACGGATGAGGTGGGGAGGGTTAGGGTGAGGTCAACCTCTTTATCTTCCATCCTCATCTATCGTATCAAAGTAACTCAATTCAAAGTTCTATATAAGTCGATAATATTGGCAATAAGAATAGATACGAAAAGTGCAACAATACCGAAGTTTATTATAATTCCGATTATTTTTTTTATTGTATTAGGTTCCTTTATCCCTTTCAGAGATTTTACCAACCCAATAATTGCTGCAATACCTGCTCCAATAGTCAACAGTCCTATTATAATAGATATAATGCTTGAATTGAAAGTATCTCTCAGTAGAGTTACAATAATCATTGTCAGAATTAATCCTAACCCAATTACACCAAATTTAAACCCGCTGTGAGAATAAAGATTGATTTTACTCATTGCTATTATGTTATTTTTTTTCTTCAGATACTTATTCCTTTTCCTGACCTCCCCTAACCCCTCCGGTGGAGGGGGATTCGGTTCTTTCGGTTTATTAGATGCAATACTATTTTTATCATTCCCACTATCGGGTTCCCTTCCCTGCGGGGAGGGTTAGGTCAACCTCTTTTTCTCTTATCACATCAATCCTGCATATCATAGTTCAGACATTTGCACAATCAGAAGATCCGCGCTAGCGGGGGTAGCTGATGTTAGCGGTAGTGGATAATTAAACTCTAAATTTTCTATAAAATTTACAAATGTCCTCAACAAACAGGTCTGGCTCTTCCATTGCGGTAAAATGGCCTCCATTAGGTATTTCCGTCCATTGTACAATATTCAAATTTTTTTCTGCCCATTCTTTGGGAGGCAATAAAATATCCTGAGCAAATAAAGCGATACCAGTTGGCACTTCTATTTTACCCATTGGAGGTAAGGAATGTGTGTTCTCGTAATACATTTCCACCGAAGAACTTAAAGAATTTGTTAACCAGTAAATCATAACATTGGTCAATAGTTCATCTTTACTATACGAATTTTCAAGCTGCCCTTTGCAGTCGCTCCAGGAACGAAATTTTTCAAGAATCCATGCTGCTGTACCAACAGGGGAGTCCGAAAGTCCGTAGGATAATGTTTGTGGTTTTGTAGATTGAATAGATATATAGCCGGCTTCCTGAGTCATCCATTGTTGGGCATTTTTTTTGTAGGCTATTTCTGTTGCTGACAGTTTGCTTTCATCAGACGCCATTAAAAGGTCGCGAATAATGCCAACATCTGTCAGGTGGATTCCTGTTAGTAGTTTCGGATGATTTAGCGCCATATAGCGGGTAACACCTGAACCAATATCTCCACCCGCTGCTGCAAATTTGGTGTAACCTAATTTCTCAGTCATCAGCTTTACCCATAATTCGGCTACGCGAGCATTATTACAGCCACTATGTTCCGGCTTATCTGAGAAGCCAAATCCGGGTAAAGAAGGAATAATAACATCGAAAGAATCGTTTGGGTCGCCACCAAAACGGGTAGGGTCGGTAAGCTTGTTTATGACTTTTTTATAACGAAGAAAACTATCGGGCCAACCGTGAGTGAGAATGATTGGTATCGGATTTTTTCCTTTCCCTTTTTCCCAAATAAAGTGAATATCGATTCCGTCAATATTACATTTAAATTGAGAATAACTGTTTAACTCTTTTTCCTGAGTACGCCAGTCGTAACCATTCTGCCAATAATGAAGAAGGAACTGTAAATAGTCCTTTTTCATACCTCTTTCCCAGTCGGAGTCTTTTAGTTGATTGGGCCATCGTGTATTGGATAATCTGGAAAAAAGCTCCTCCAATGTTTTATCCGGTATTTGGATTTGAAATTTTTGAAGTGTCATATTAATTCTGAATTTATCTAATTTCTAATATAGTATTTTCGATTTCATTAATTGATTAAGCTGTTGTTATTTTTGTCTTTTCTTTCAAGAGCTTATATCGGCATAAAATAAGCCCTTTTCAACCAAAGCAGGAGCTTTCGTATTAAGTTCGAGTCTTATACCTATGGTGAATTATATTCACGTGTGTTACTAGTTTACCCTGCCAGCCGGTTAATTCCTCGCTTTTTTACAACAAAAGTACAGAAATCAACCTCGACTTTCAAATTCTAATTTCTGATGCAAACCTAAGAGTGTGTGTTATGTGTTAGGCGTTTGATTTTCATAATTTGAAATATAGTCGAGAAACTTTTTCCCTAAGCTTGTTGTCCTACTACTCAAAGTGCCGTCTTCACTCATAATTGTATTTAAGTCGCCAGTACCATGTAAGCCGGCAGTTCTTAAGTCATTCCAAATTACACCTACCATGTCATTTTCGTCTTTCAATTCAGGATAAGCTTCAAATAGAACATTCGATAAACTCCCTGCCATAAAACTTGGTGGTGTTCTGTTGGCTTTTTGAAACCAAAGTCTTGGGTCATCTATAAACTTTAAAATCTTGATATGCCAAACGGTAAAGCTGTCTAGTTGGTTTAAAAATATCTGACTAATAGTTTTGTCTGGAGTAACTCCAACAGCAGTATTGGTAATAGCATTCTGAAATGCAGTAATTTTCTCTTTCTCGCTTGTTTTTAGTGCATAAGTAGTTGCTTGAAGAACTACATCAATAAATTGGTCATTGTTTTGCAACTCTTCAAAATCAATTTCCTTTCTTTTTTCTAAGTCTTTCAGTTTTTGTGCCACTTCATTCATCCACTCAGCTCTTCTTTTGTCTAGGGGTGGTGTCACAAGTAATCCAAACACTTCCGCCGCTAATGAACCGACAACTGGAATTGCACCAATCCCACCTTTAACTAAAGAATATGCAATGTCTTTACTTGTAGTTCCATTTGTTTCTTTCATACTTTTACTTTATCTGTATTGTGTCAAGCTGATTTCCTTTTTCATCCAATTTAACCCATGTTCCTTTCAAGTTCATTGATTTTATAGATTCAACCCTTCTGAGTAAGTAATAGTCATTGACTAAAACAGTATCTACAGCAGGTTCATTTGGTTTCCATTTCACATAATCTTGTACAACAACAAATTCATTGGATTTATTTAAATTCCTATAAGCTGTATATCTGTCGAAATGAGGTTCGTATTCAATTTTAGCATATTGTGTCAACAACGAAAAGATTACAAAAAATGTCACTGGAATACCTATTCCTAGTACAATCCATTTTATTGTTTTTTTTAAGCTCTTAAAAGTCAAAAGGAAAATAAAGTAGGAAACTAAATATAAATAGCAAATGAGAAATCCCCAAATTCGATTATATGTCTCGCTTGGGAACTCGATTAAAGGTTCAATTATACTTATCACTATAGTCAACACTAATGGAGTCATTAGTCCTGTCGCAACCAATCGAAGAATTTTAATCAATTTCGGATTCATAAATATTTTTGTCTTTTTTTTCAAGAGCTTATATCGGCATAAAATAAGCCCTTTTCAACCAAAGCAGGGCTATCATCCCCTTAATGAGTTTTTTGAAGGCATTTACTCCTTCTGTTATTTGTATAAATCGACTCAGGTTGTACCCGATAAACGCCAGACTTACTTCACCCAATACATTTTTCTTTCTCTTCGCTGGCTCTAGTCTCCTGACCCGTGCCTATTTTCTTTTTCCTGACCTCCCCTTCCCGATAGCTATCGGGACCCTCCTGTGGAGCGGGATTCTACGTATTTGGTTTATTAGATGCAATGCTATTTTTTATTGTTCCCACTGCCGGGTTCCCTTCAATAAAATATCTTTACCATTTTCCTTCTCCAAAAAGATTCTACCTTGTTCTCCCTCTCCATTTTGGAGAGGGTTGGGGTGAGGTAGGAGAAGGTGTCCGAAGGACGGATGAGGTGGGGAGGGTTAGGGTGAGGTCAACCTCTTTTTCTCTTATCACATCAATCCTGCATATCACAGTTCAGACAATATATTGCACGGATCAGTAAATATGCCCTATATGGAGTTATTATTTCTTATGTAATTACAGATCTCTATCATAGTTATTTATTTAATTATAAACGAATTGATCACTGATGTAGAAGTATTACCTACTTTGTCTATAGTAACAACTTTCCAATAATAGGTATTGCCGCTTGTAAGAGTCTGTTTAATGGTATTAGTCGTTTGTGAATCAACAACTTTTGTTGAGGCATTGGTGTTATCTAAATAGAAAGTATAACTTGCAAGATCATTATCGGGGTCGCTACCTGCCCACTGGAATGTAACCTGTACACTTGCAGCACTGTTGGAACTGATTGTTGCACCCGATGCCGGTGCAGTTAAGTCAGCAGGAAAGGGAGCATAGTTACTTGCAGGTGTTCCTGTAAGGTAAAACTTCCAAGTATCACTGGTCGATTTACCCGTTTGATTTGTTGCTATTACATACCACGAATATGCAGTATTAGTAGTTAAGAGTGCATTATATGATGTAGAATTGGTAGTATAGCTTACTGAATTTCTCTTTGTTAAATTTTGAATGATTATTTGATAACTATCTGCATTGTTCGAAGTTGACCATGTAAATGTTACAGATGCTGTTGTATCGCTTGCAGATATGCCTGACAGACATGCAGCACTATTAGAGGGTGATGATAAAGTTGCTACATCGGGAGTAGGTATGCTTTTTTTACAACCTGTAATCAGTAGGATAATATTTAATGAAAAGAAGATAAGTATGCGTATGGGTTTCATGTTTTTTTGATGTAAAAGATGCCAATTTATATGGGTTATTTATTTCTTTACTAATTTAACGGAACCATTCACAGTGGCGCTTTTTATTTTTACCGTGTAAGTGCCTGCCGAAAGTGATGAAACATTGATGATAACTAATCTGTTTACTGGAACAGCTTCTGTTTGATGCTGTACGAGAGTGCCATTTAATGCATATATTTCAACCGTTATTGTTTGTTCATTGCCCGGAATGCCAATATTGATTAGCCTATCGGTCGGATTAGGAAAAAGAGAAATCAGGCCATTTGCATCGGTGTAAATATTTTCTTCATAAACGCCTTGACAAAGCTTGTCGGTTGCAATCGAAATTCTATTCTCGCCTGCTTGTAATGGCACTATTACACTATTTTCAGATGTGGTTTTTGTATTGCCATTGATTGTTATATAGTAATTTTCTCCACCGCTAAGTGTATACGATACGGCATTAGTTGCCATAGACACTTTCATAACACTTAAATCTTGAGGTTGGTTAATCACTACCGTAAAGTTTTGTGTGGTTCCATTAATTGTTAAATTTACCTGATATGTAGATGCTGCAAGTCCACTTAATGTATATTTGCTTCCTGTAAAAGACTCTGATTTGCTGTAACTAATATCACTACTTGATATATCAATGCTATAATTACCTGAAGCTAATGTAGTAATACTAATTTTTCCATCATTACTTTTATTGCATGAACAATTTACACCAATTACTTTCGCATTATTATTTAGTAAAGCGAAATTGGCAATTAATTGCCGATCAGTGCCTACCGTGAAAGAATAAGTGGCCGACGTAGAAACGATAGAACCATTTTCCGACCATCCTATAAACTTATATCCTGATGCCGGAGATGCTATTAATTTACATGTTGAGCCATATGTATAAGAATTAGTACCATTTATAATTCCACTATTTGTAATATTAATGCTTGTGGATATTGAATAACTATTTGAAAAATTGGCTACAAAAGTATGAGTATCTTCGACTGTGAAACTATATTTATTAGATGTAGAAATAATGGTTCCATTTTCAGTCCAATTAATAAACCGGTAGCCCATAGCCGGTACTGGGGTAAGCGTACAAATTGAATCTTTAAAATAGGGCATACTCCCATTTACTATACCACCCAAATTGGGTGAAGGATTGGTAAATATACTTAATACATCACTTTTTTCAACAACTGAATTAGTCATATATAAATAATGTTTAAATTTACTTAAAGCCCCTTTGGGTATATAAGTTGTTCCAATAATAGATCTAAAAAACTCTTCATCATTAGAATTATAATTAACAGAATCTTCATTATTGAAATACAAATTAATTTTATTCAATTTCCAACAATTATAAAACATGTAATCAGCTGCACCAAGTGATATTTTATGATTTGATGGCATAAATGTTATTTCAGATAAATTTTCGCAACCATTAAATTGACCATAACCAACAATTGTTGATACAGATGAAGGAATAATAACATTCGTAATATTAGTATTGAACGTAAAAACATTTCCAGATATATTTGTTACATTTGAAGGAATTTTATAATCTCCAACTCTTCCAGGAGGATAAAGAACTAGAGTAGTCAAACTTTTATCGAAGACAACTCCATTAAGGCTAGAAAAGAAAATATTGTCCGTACTAACATAGATATTTACTAAGCTATTACAGCCTGTGAATTCGAATTTATTTGTTAAATTCTTTATTGATGGTGGAATTGTTATGGTGGCTAAACTCGAACAATTTTTAAAAATATAATAATCAAAAGAGGTTATAGAACTAGGTAGATTAAACGTTACTAAACTCAAATTGACACAATCCTGAAATGCTGAAATTTTTATTGCATTTACTAAGTTTGGAATTGTAATTGATGTCAAACCGCTATTTGAAAAAGCATTAGCTCCTATCGAAGTTATTGATGAGGGTAATATTATTGATGTTAGATTTGTACACCCGCTAAAAGTTCCATCTGCAATAGATGTGATGGAATTTCCACTTTCAAAAGAAAATGTTGACAGACTGGTACAATTTGAGAAAGCATTAGTTCCAATAGAAATCACTGAATTTGGAATTGTGATTGATGATATATTGATACAACCATTAAAAGCATTATCACCGATTGAAGTAACGGAATACTTTACTCCGTTATATATAATTGAAGAAAGAATTGTAACGGTTTGATTTGTTTGATTAATTGCCGCATTTCCATTTCCAGTACCAATAGCTACCTCTTGTTTTATATTATCTGTAATTGTATAGGCTACTCCATCAATAGTAAAATCGGTTGCCCAACTACTTATTGTAAAACATAAAAAAGGAAGTAAGAATATAATTCTTTTTATCATATCATTCAAAATTTTCCCTACTCATTTTACGGCTTTTGGGGTAACTCCGTTTTATAACTCAAGATTAACAGCAGATGATTTTATCCTGCTTATCGCTAACACTAATGCTCAATTTCATTTTCCTCATTCCCTGTAGCATTCTCAACTACTGTCTGAACCCCGATTTTCTAAGATAAATAGATTACGCAGATTTTAGTATATATTACTATTGTTTCTGATTCATCCGATTAATCATATACATCATAGCTCAGACATTTATAGCACGGATTAGGAGATCCGCGTTAGCGGGGGCTAGGCCATTGGTTTTATGTTGTTATTTCTATTTGTAAATATCAGTTTAACTTTGTATTTGTCTGTCTGTATGTGTTTTGAACGTTTTCTCAAATGTATTTTCCATAATGCAATATAAGTAAGTTTCAAAATAACTATTTTAATCCAGGATCCATCGGGTTATTTAGCATTGAATAGAAGAATGTTATTGCAAATGTCAACACAGTTATTATTGTGATTGAAATACAGATTAAAGTTATTTTAAGCCAGTATCTTTCAGTTCGTTTCTTTGATATTGTACTTGAAAGTAGATATGTCATGCAAGGTATTATAATAATAACCGATAAAAAATTTCCAAAGTATAGAAATGTAAACATTTCTATCGAGTTCAAGATAGTGGTAACTAAGAATATTAATGCTATTGCAAATGATAGAAGTAGTCTAAAAATATTTTTTGTTGGAAAGTTGAAGACTTTCAAAATAGTCAGAATCAATATAAATAAGCATAAAGTAGGGAAAATCGCAAATGCTTTCATGTCTTTAGTTTTATTGTCTTATAATATTCTTTGTTCTAAATAGATAATTGTTATTCTATGCAGCAGTTGTTTCAAGTATTTTTTTTGTCAACCAAATTTTTCTACTTGTCGAGTTGTTATTCCCACATGTGCAGCAATCATTCCTATTTGTAGAATTTTACTTCCAACATCGTCAAGTACTCATTTTTTTGGGCTTGCCCCTAACGAGAGACTGCGCAAAAACCGTCCGATCTCCCTTTTTTCTGGTATTTATATCATTTCAGGCTTCAATAGCTCCCATTTACGGAGGTCAGGTTTAAGCTGTTGTTATTTTTGTCTTTTTTTTTCAAGAGCTTATATCGGTTGCAAATCCCAAAGCTCCATTACAACGACGGATCACAGATCCATTGTGACGGGTTCGGCTTTTTATTCATCTATTTTTCTTAAATACCATTCTTTTTTATAGCATTTTGGCCCAAATACTATATATTTTCTTCGATTAGTATATTTTTTGATTCTTCTTACAATCTTTCCGCTCTCTAAATTATATGTATATAGTCTATTACCTCGTATTTTGTATTTTAAATGATATTCAATACCATTTTCTCTTTTCAAATCATATGGATTTTCGTTAAACCAATTTGTAATAGTGTCAGATATATCAATTTCCCTTTTCAGTTTGTCAAATCGCAAATAAAGTGTATTATCTTTTATCTTGAAACTTCCATCTAACTCAGTATGTATCAAATCTCCGGAAAATTTATAATGAAATGATTTGTCATGTTTCAAATCAATTTTAGTTATAAAAAAACCATTTTCAGCAAAATTCGAACTATATTTTCCTGCAATATTTTGATTCGATTTGCATGCAATTAGTATTATTGCAATACATAGAATAAGTAATTTTGCTCTCATTCTTATTTTTTTATTATTACACCTGACGTGCCTATTTTCTTTTCCTGACCACCCCTTACCCCTCCGGTGGAGGGGGATTCGGTTCCTCCGGTTGATTAGATGCAATGCTATTTTTATCATTCCCACTGTCGGGTTCCCTTCCATAAAATATCTTTACCTTTTCCTTTTCCCTTCTCTTTTATCGTTTCCACTGTCGGGTTCCCTTCCCTGCGGGGAGGGTTAGGGTGAGGTCAACCTCTTTATCTCTTATCACATCAATCCTGCATATCATAGCTGAGACAATTGCACGGAACAGAAGATCCGCGCTAGCGGGAGATCCTTATACTCTATGCCATTGTCGGATTGCAAATCCGACTGGACGGGACGGAACACCAAAACCTGCCGCTTTCCCCATAATCTACTCCCGATAGCTATCGGGACTTCTCCTCCCTCATTGAACAAAGATCCTGCAATCGGAAATTAAGTTCAACTTGCCTTTCATGCTGGGTCGTGCCGACCGCACGAAAGTCTATGTATTAGCAGCAGTCCATTTTTAATTTCGTGTCAGTAGAAATACAATTGTAATTGTTTGGATTATTATCACAAAAATACTCAGTCCCTTACAAAGTCTAATAAAATTTTCTTTTGTCTCTGGAAATTTGAAAACTTTAAACCAATACCAGAGAGATTTTTTGTCTTTAATTTCTTCATAGAATTTGTTATTCCATTTTTCATTGAAATTCATTGCAAATAAAATAATTATCAATAGTGAAAATGAAATCAGTAACATTTTTTCTGTCATCTTCTGTTCTTATTTAGCCATTCTTTGTCGCTCCAATAAAGTATCTCTTATAGTGCTGTTATTTATCTGCTGCTTTATTTTAGAGTGGCACGGGTCAGAAGATCCGCGCTAGCGGGAGATCCTTATACTCTATGCCATTGTCGGATTGCAAATCCGACTGGACGGGACGGAACATCAAAATCATGCCGCTTTTCCCATAATCTACTCCCGATAGCTATCGGGACTTCTCCTCGCTCATTGAACAAAGATCCTGCAATCGGAAATTAAGTTCAACTTGCCTTTCATGCTGGGTCGTGCCGACCGCACGAAAGTCTATGTATTAGGCGGTCGTTTTTTATTTTGGTTCTTTTGGTAGATAGCCATAGACTCTCTTTATAATCTCAGTCGTCAGTTTAAACCAAATTTCTTTTTCTCGTATAATACCCAAGAAGTCAGCACAACCGTCTAAAACTTTAAAATTATAACTGAAATTTGGAGTCTGAATAGTCAACTCTTCATATGAATACTGAATTGGTCTTGGCGGATAAAATGTATCTTTTGATTTCAAGTTTGACATTTCACCCTTATAAAATTTTGTTTTTTTGTTGAGTAATGTTTTGTTCTTAAAAACAAAGTCAAACAGTGAACATGTGTCAATATTAAAAGATTTTTCATTATGTATCTCGTTAAACACAACGATATTATATTTTCCTTTATGTTTACTTAATACATAAATAAAATGACCATTATCAATTAGTTTTGGAAAATCATCGTATTGAATTTCACAGCCTGTACAGCCTGTTTTCACAGTTAGAAAAGTGTCTACATTAGTCGCTTTAAGTCGCTGCAGATAGCTTTTAAATTCTTTCTCAGTTTTTTTATCTTGTCCTAAAGAAGTCTGAGTCAAAATTGTCAGCAAAAGCAGTATTAGCACTTTGTATTTCTTCATTTTAGTTTGAAATTTGGCTGTTTTATATCGTGTCTCAAAGCAACAGAAAAATATATTATTGAAGTCAAAATCGTCTCATCCTTTTTTTTAAAATGCCGCCTAACAATTTATATCGTTACCCAGGTGACGATATTTCCGCTTTATCGTTCCCATTTTCTTCTATTATCCACTCTGAGAATAAGCATTATAGCGTTTATTCAGTGTTTGAAAGAGTAAACGGTAAGTATTACAACTAACAGTCTCCGATAAGTCACTGTTTCACTTTAATACCGCACCAAAGATAAATACTTTATTTTACATACTACATATATTATTTAATTAATTTCTTATTTATGATGTCAAACACAAGATTTTTATCAACAGGCTCTATTTCTGCATTAATCTGGGAACGCAAATGACGCAAAAAACGCAAATCACCACAAATTATTATAGTTGAATAATCTGTGAACGCTAATAATCTGTGAACGCAAGTAACGCAAATCGAAGATCAGCGCAGCTAATGACGCAAATCAACACAAATTGCTATAGTCGAATAATCAGAGAACGCGAATAATCGGTGAACGGAAATGACGCAAAAAACGCAAATCACCGCAAATTATTATAGTTGAATAATCTGAGAACGGAAATGACGCGAAAAACGCAAATCAACACAAATTATTATAGTTGAATAATCTGAGAACGCTAATAATCTGAGAACGGAAATGACGCAAAAAGCGCAAATCACCACAAATTATTATAGTTGAATAATCTGTGAACGCTAATAATCTGTGAACGCAAGTAACGCAAATCGAAGATCAGCGCAGCTAATGATGCAAATCAACACAAATTGCTATAGTTGAATAATCTGAGAACGCTAATAATCTGAGAACGGAAATGACGCAAAAAACGCAAATCACCGCAAATTATTTTTTGTCTACAGTCCCGACCCCGATAGCTATCGGGGGGGGGGCTATCGGGAACATGGATGTACACAGATTCTCTTTGTGTTCTCTGCGAAAATCTCTGCGCCCTCTGCGGTAAAAACAGATTACACAGATTATTGTCTTGATTCTTGACTCTTTAATCAATTATTTTTGTGGCTTAGTGTTTAAAATCAGATTTTATTTGCGTTTTTTGCGTCATTAGCTGCGCTGATCTTCGATTTGCGTTCCCCGATTTTACGGTAAAAACTATATCAACTCTATTTGCCGCATCAGATGAATGGCCTGAAGGGTGTCGGTGGTGTATGTTTTACCAATTATATTCTGCCGGTGTTTGTCCACGGTGCATTTGCAGATAAAAAGCTCTTTGCTTATTTTTTTGCTGTATTGTCCCATCATAATTCGGCGCAGCACTTCTATTTCGGTAGGAGTGGGGAGCTTATTATCGGTAAACAGCTGATAGGTGTTGCTTTTTCTGTGTTTCAACCATCGTTGCGGCGGGCTGTCGGTTACATTGCCCGGCATTAACTCTATCTCCATCTTTACCAACCATATATTGCCGTTGCTATCGGTTCGGAGCACTTCGGTGCGTTGTGTAAACCGCAGGTTAATACCGAGGGCATCGCAATACCGGTAGTCGAACACCAGCAGGTACTCTTTTTTCTCCTCCGCGGTCATATCGGCCATATACTTTGCCACCTGAGTAAGCGAGTCAAGCATAAAGTGCGTATGCGTACTCAACAGCGATTTTCGAAACGCCGCCGATGCCATGGCCGGTGTAGGGTAGGGCGTATGCTCCTTTGTGAGCCGGAGCTGCCCGTGAAACACCATATACTCCCACTTGTTGACATCGAATACCGCCACAAAACGATTGCTGATAAGCGACTGTTGCAGCAGTTGTTGTTTATGCGGTTCAAATGCGCAATAGTCGCTTTCGTTCACCTCACATCGATAGGAGGAATGCTTAAGCTGTTTTTGCAGTTTACGCAACTTGTTTTCGTATTGCAGGCTGTGCAAAAGTGTTTTTTGTTCCATTTATATCAATTTTAAGGCATTATTTTAACAGGTTATTGGTGAGCAAAGATAGAAATATAAATTTAATGTCAAAATAAACATATACACTATATATAGTTAAATTATGTGTACAATTCAAATATTATTGCGTGAATGTTAAATGCCATATATTTTTAATATGCTGTATAATAGATATATAGTAAGTTTTGTATTGTCTAAACCCTCTTTTTATTTGTTCTTTGTAGTTGTAAATTCAAATGGAAAATATTATTATATTTAATAAAAAATACTGATTGATCGGTATTTTATACCCTATTGTTTCTCGCTACTTTTGTGCCGTACTCTTTTACTCCTTTTTGGAACGCAGGGAAGTAAAAACGGCTTCAACTCTGGTGAAAAATGCTTCAACTTTGGGGAAAAATGCTTCAACTTTGGTGAAAAATGCTTCAACTTTGGGGAAAAATGCTCCAACTTTGGTGAAAAATGCTTCAACTTTGATGAAAAATGCTCCAACTTTGGGGAGAGTTGCTTCAACTTTGGTGAAAAATGCTTCAACTTTGGTGAAAAATGCTTCAACTTTGATGAAAAATGCTCCAACTTTGGGGAGAGTTGCTTCAACTTTGGTGAAAAATGCTCCAACTTTGGTGAAAAATGCTTCAACTTTGGTGAAAAATGCTCCAACTTTGGGGAGAGTTGCTTCAACTTTGGTGAAAAATGCTTCAACTTTGGGGAGAGTTAAGCCATAATTTGTAAGATAATGGGGTTGTATTGACAATTCGGAGAAAGGTAGATGAGATAGTTATTACCCCGGTTATTACGTATTTAAAATTGGGATTTATAAGGCGATAAAAAATATCGTACCTACGTCACTCACACATCAAATGCGCTGATTATATGCTATATACTTGTCATCCCAATGAGATTTTAATGCTATAGGCATGAAATGAATATAGTATTAAAGCGGCAAAATTCAGAGAAGTTCCATAGGAACGACACATCCTGTCAGGATATTCAATGGAATTGACTTTGAATATATAATCTCTAAGGAGCACCCGACTCTTTGTTCATGGCTCTAATGTCTTTATTATATCAGCTCTAATTATTCACTTGTTAAATGTAAAAACGT
>Ga0302271_10003318_pt1 | contig 13694 bp, 22 predicted proteins | sample III_Bog_N1_1_FD_198767 | JGI IMG/M metagenome (GOLD analysis project Ga0302271, IMG submission 198767) | Peat permafrost microbial communities from Stordalen Mire near Abisko, Sweden - III_Bog_N1_1 | ecosystem: Environmental > Terrestrial > Soil > Wetlands > Peat | place: Sweden: Abisko... | reverse complement strand
CAAATGAAACTTATTTCCGTGCTGAACTTGTGACTGAAGAGGTTATTCCTACTCAATCACTTTTGGCTAAATGGCTACGTGAAGTACATTTAATTTATATTAGTGTTATCATATCCGATACTGATGATTATATTAATGAACCACGTTATAAGGTTGAAGTAAGAATGAGAAGAGGTGATATGCTTAAAATGTTTAAAACAACCTATATGTTTTTAAAGTATGATGATGCTTTAGAAACGGGTTTACAAGAAGCATTAAAATTGATAAAGTTATAACATTTTTAATTAAAAATTGTATGTCAAAAATTATATTAGACGTTACTGATTGTAACGTCAGAGAGTTATCAATAGTTCATGATGCTTTAAAATCATTAAATAAAGCAGTAGCAAGCATGAAAGTGTTTAGTGATACATTTGTGTCGGTAAGCAAAGATAATGCAGCAGAAGCAGCTAAAATGAACGATATTGATACTAATGCTATATGTGAACATTTCTTTTAGGCTTAAGTGGTTTTAAGTTTTAATTAAAAATTGCATGGCTATATTGGTCATGCTTTTTTGTTATTATTTGTAACTTTTAACCAAGTCAAACGTATTATAGATATAACCACTTAAAATCTAAACACAATGGCAACTAAAAAAATTAAAACAAACAGAGCAGTTCTTAATTCAATGATTAAAGAACTGAATGATTTTGAATTAGCAATCCTCAGAGAGAGAGAATTATGACTTCAGCAACCAATGTTGTTGCATCCAAAGAACAACTGATGGTATCAATGAAAGATCATTTCATTTCACCTATGCTTTATGTAGGCACAATGGAAAGAGTTTTGAAACTTGTTAAGTTTGATGATTAACAGTTTTTAATTAAAAAGCTATGAAACTGTATATCCAAAAGTTCATCAAGAAATATCATATTGCATTATACATACTAAAGATAGTTCTTGTAATGTCAGCAATGACTTATTACCTATCACATGTAACAGTAACAGCTAAATTCTAAAGCTATGAAAAAGTTCATTGTCAAACATAAAGCTATCATATTTATATCAATAGTTATTATCATTGGAGTATCAGCATTTTTATACTTTCATGGAGTGCCTGTTGATAGTGCAGAAAAGTTCACTTGGGATAACCTGTTGAACGGTTAAGAATGAGTATTAACATATGTTATAAACCAGCCTAAAGAAAGCATAGTATGGACAGAGCGCCCCCGAAGTAATTACTTCTAAATATAATAACAAATGTTATAAGACAAATTTTAAAAAGCAATGGTTATGGTGACCCATTGCTTTTTTTAATTAAAAACAGTTGATTATTAATTAAAAAAGTTTATACTTTTTGTAACATTTAACCCTACTTAAACGTATTATATGTATACAGCGGAGTTACACTAGGGGTATCGGTAATCCACTCCTGCAATAGAGTGTAAGTTTAGAATGATTCTAAATTAGCAATATTTGTAACATGTTTACAAAATAGTGATCACATATTACTATTAATGACTATCTTTGCAAAGATAATGGGTAATAAAACTACTTAAAATATTATCAATTAATTGTGATAATCTGTAACCTTTTGCCTTGTCAAACGTATTATAGATATAACCAAAACTTTTATTATGAACTTCACAACAATTGGAAAAGCCACAAAGGAAACAAAGTTATCTTATTTAGGTGGAATTAATATTTCGGCAAAGATAATTAAGAACATGAAAGTTAGTGATAACTATACATATCTTATCTACCTTGCACCTGCTAATCAAAGTGGTTACAACGTTTGCAGTCATTCTACTCCTGAATGTCGTTTAGGTTGCTTGTCAACAAGTGGTCGGGCTGGTATGGATATTACTTGCGGTGCAAATATTATCAAAAATGCTCGAATAGCCAAAACAAAATTGTTTTTTGAACAACCTACTTTCTTTATGGATTGGTTAATTGCTGACTTAATTAAGTTTGAAAAGAAAGCTATCAAAGATGGTTTTGCATTTTCAGTAAGACTTAATGGAACTTCGGATATTGATTGGGCAAATGTTTTGCACAATGGTAAGAATATCTTTGATACTTTTCCACACGTGACTTTTTATGATTATAGTAAACGATTTGAAAAGTTTATTGATACTCCAAAAAATTATCACTTAACATACTCCTATACTGGTCGTAATTGGGACAATGCAAATGTACTACTTCAACAAGGTAAGAATGTAGCAGTTGTATTTAATGTAGGTAAAAAAGAAGAGTTACCTGCAACGTTTAGAGGTTATGAAGTTATAAACGGTGATTTAACCGACTACCGGGTTACAGACGGTTCAGGTGTTATTGTTGGTTTACGTTTCAAACATATTCAAAATAAAGAGGTTGAAAAAAGAATAATTAACAGTTGTTTTGTAGTTCAGCCTAATGATATTGATTGTAAATAATTCTTTGCTCAAATTAGAATTGACTAGTATTTATCTTAGTATTAGTCAATTCTAATTAAAATAATATTATGAATGAAATTTGGAAACCAATTGAAGATTACCTAGGCTACTATGAAGTATCTAATTATGGTAATGTACGTAGCTTAAAGAGAAAATTTGCTAATGGTCGAATATTAAAACCTGCAACAAACAAATATGGATATTTACAAGTAGGTTTATGTTTTGAAAGTAAACTGAGTAGCTATACGGTTCATTCCTTAGTTGCAAAAGCATTTATACCTAATCCAGAAAATAGACCTACTGTTAATCACAAAGATGGAATTAAATCAAATTGTCACTACTTAAATCTTGAATGGGCTACTAAATCTGAACAAGCAATACATTCATTAAGAACAGGCTTGAGAGTAATGCCTGAAAATTGGAAAGGTAAATTTGGTTCTAAGCATGGAGCAAGTAAATATGTTATTAAGCTATCAATGTACGATGAATATATTTGTGAATATGGCTCAATGATTGAAGCTGCAAATATCAATAATATTGATGCTGGTCAAATAACAAATGTATGTAAAGGAAATAAAAAAACAGCAGGTGGATTTAAATGGAAATATAAAGCAATTGTTGTAACATAATACCACCAATGTACGTATAATAGTTATATGCAATTAAGCAATGTACAACTTTTAATTAAAAACAATCATTAAAACATAACCACAATGGATATTCAAATTAATTACAGCGGTTGGTTAATAATACCAGAAGAAGATTTAAAAATTATGAAGATCAATGAGAAGCATGAATTTGTTGACGTTGATACTACTGATATGACAACAATCGAAATTGTTGGTATGTTAAATGATGGCAAAGCAATGCTTAAATCATTCAATGACACATTGATGAATTCAAGTGATTATAATAATGATACAATCACATTTGATGTTGAAGAGCCATTTTAATCTGTAACTTATTACCCTACTTATACGTATTATATGTATAAGCAATGTACAACTAATCAATTAACCACAATACTAATACTAAACACAATGGGAAACGTTAAAGCAAATCTCCGTCAACAATACATTGATAACATAATGTCAACAAAATTCAAAGATGATGATGGCTATGTCGATGATAACCTAACATACTTACAATCATTAACACTTGATGAATTGGAGCTATTGTCGAATGAATGTGATAGCTATGAAGATAATGAAGATGATGATGAAGCAACACATGTTGTTGTGCCTGAATTCATTCGAGAAATTGATTTTAAGCTATTGAGAGAGCAGAAAGCATTGTTGCTTAAGATAATTAATATTTGTCAAGGTGCAAATGATTTAACCAGTTCTGAAATTGCTACACTGGTTAAGGCAGAAGAGCTTGATGGCATTGTACACTTGCTTGATGCTTTACAAGACTATTGTACGGATGAACTTGGCATTGATGAAATTGAAGTGTTTGGTGATCTTAACGATGAAGGAGAATAAGTGATGAAAATAATTAAAGAAGTAATTATCGTAGCATTTTGTATGTATCACTACAATACTGGCAGTGCTAATAATGGTATACGTGATGTAGAAATTCAAATGCCTATTGAAAAAATGGATAAGGCATTACAAACTAAAAGAATTATTGATCGTGCATATGAAGCAACTCAAAAAGAGCAATATGATTCATACGCTTATTATATTGGCAATCAAATGCTAGAAGCTAGAATGCTTCAAGGCTATATTTCATCCGAAGCAAGTGTTTATGTGGTTACTACTAAGAAAGTAATATAGTCATTGTACAACTACCATTAATCAATCCTCCGTATTTATGTCATATATAAGTACGGAGGATTTTTGCTATGGAACTAAACCAGAATGTACTCGATGAATACGTTTCTTATTTAAAAAAGAAATATACCAACAAAATATTGGAACTTAGATTAGACCATTGTACGGATGAATATGGAGAATATATTTATCTTAAATGTATTATCATTAAACTATCTCAACAATCTAAGGGATATGGCTCAGCCATAATGTATGACTTAGTTAAGCTTGCTGATGACTGCAATGTACGCATAGTATTAGTAGTAACTAATATGTTCGGCTCAGACTTGACACGCTTATATGGCTTCTATCGCAAGCATGGGTTTATTGGTAAAGATAATAGCGATGTTATGTTTTACATTCCAGTAACGGTAATAGCATATAAATAAAATAAATCACTATTTTTGTAACCTTTTGCCTTCTCAAACGTATTATAGATATAACACATCAGCTGCTAATTACAGTATGTGGGAGTACTTGAAGATATGCATCTCCGTACCGTAAAGCGGTTAGAGGGATGCGACTTCAGGGAAGACAACGGATGTAGCTTCAGGGAAGCAAAAATATTGAAGAAACAAAATCCAACTGTAAGTTGAAAAACGTAATGATGATTCCGACCTACCTTACTAGCTAAGAGTAAACCTGCATGAATCTTATAGTTTCAATGGTTAACAGCAATGGTTATTCAGGGGCATACCTCATGCCGTAAGAGGACTGAATAGGTGAACAGAGTGCTACGTTTGAGTAGTTGTTTATTCAGCTAATAACTTATACGCAGCGAAAGAAGTAGCACACTGTTTATTATAAACAATTTTTAATTAAAAAGTTATGGACAAGCCAATTATAATTAACCATCAACAAATTTCTTATTGTGAAGCAACAGGACTAATCTATGTTGGGGAAGTCCCATTCACAAAAGAAATGCTTGAAAAATTTCAAAACTTGATTGAATATTCTTGTGAAGGTAAAAATCAGTTCATGTTTAGAATTCAAGTATTGGATGTTATTAATTATGGATGTGCTTCTATTGATGTAGAAATGCTTGATGCAATTCAACAATACGTTAAAGAAAATAATTTAACTGTAGCGTCAGATAAAGATTTTAAATAAGATTATATTGCCTGCTTTGTGTTTCTTTCCAATATCCCGTTGCTTGTGGTTAGGCAACGGGATTCCTTTTTTAATTAAAAACTGATATATCGATCATTATATTGCTATTTGTATTGATATATCAGTTGTTATTTAATTTACAATCTCTGTAACATTTACCCCTACTTAAACGTATAATACATATACAGCAGAGTTACACTAGGGGTATCAGTAATCCATACCTGCCCGATAGTCAAAGTTTATATTCAGTCTAAATAAGATAATACATAATTACAACTAAAGACGTTTTTAATTAAAAATACTTTAACTTTCGATTATGCAACTATTATTAAATAAAAATCTTTCGAGTTGTGTAACATTTTGGCTTCTCAAACGTATTATAGATATAACATAAAGCTATTAACCATACAAAACTATTGACTTATGAAAATCAACATTACTGAATTATCTGATAAAAATATTGTCAGTACAACTAATTCAACTAAAATGCGTTTATCTGAAAATGCAGCATCTATGGTATTTCAGCTATTCACAAAAAATGTTTACTCTAACCCTATTGGAACTGTTGTACGTGAAATTACTTCAAATTGTTTTGACAGTCATATTGAGGCAAATGTTAATTCACCAGTTATAATTAGAAAAAATGTCGATGATCAAACAGGTGAACTATCAATATCATTTATTGACTTTGGAGTTGGTATGTCTCCTGACAGGGTAAATAATATCTATGGGGTGTATTTTGAAAGTACTAAACGCTTGGATAACAACCAGATAGGGGGATTTGGTATTGGGGCGAAAACCGGGCTAGCATACAAACGTTCTACTGGTCAAGGTGATAGCGAATATGACAATAGCTTCTATGTTGTTACCATCTTTGATAATGTAAAGTATTACTACTGCATGTACGAAGGTGCTGACAGTCCAATCATTTCATTGCTACATGAAGAACCAACAACTGAACGTAATGGCACAGAAGTTCGCATACCTGTACTTGCAAGGGATGTGGATAAGTTTACTAAAGAAATGGTAAAACAATTGTACTATTTTGAAAACATAATCTTTGAGGGATTTGGCGATACCAACAATAGATATGATAACGGTAATCTTTTATCAAATACATATCAAATTGTTAGAGGTAAAAGTTTCTTATATAGAGGAAATGATTATAATGAAAATATGCACATATGTTTAGGCAGAGTTGCATATCCAATTGATTATGGTGTATTGGGATTGTACGGTAACGATTATAAACTTCCAATTGCTTTAAGATTAGAAGTTGGTGATGTTAACGTAACAGTTTCACGTGAAGCAATTGATTATAGCGAAAGCACAATTAAGATGCTGAAAGCTAAACTCGAAGATGCTAAGAATGAAATTATTGAGCTATTGAATGTACAATATTCAAATACTTGTTCATTAAGGGATTACTTCGATCTTAAAAATGACTTTGGTAAAGTTGTGTTTGCTAATGGTGTATCATTGTACGTTGGTAACTTAATCAAACATGATAAAATCAAATTAACAAACTTTGCATACGGTGATTTAAAAATTCCATCTGAAAGTAGAATGTTCGAGTACTTCTTTAAGTCAAAAACTTATGGTAAAACAAATCGTTGGGATAAAAACTTCTCTGGTGGCTATAATGATTTAGTCAAATGCAATAATGTACTATATGTTGATGGCGACTTTAATCGTAAACTGATTAAACAAGCATATCTTAAAAGTCTACATGGTAGTTATCATATTGTTACCAAAGAAAACATTTTTAATGATGTTGAACTTGGAAGTAATCTACGTCAACTCTTTGGCATTCAAACTGCTAGCAGCTTGCAAGACCCACAAGTTCAGATGGTATTACAAATGCAGGATGAATACTTTGATATTGTTAAAGAATTGGCAACTGATTATGAATCTGTTGATGTTCCACAAAGTTTTGTTGATGGCAGAAAACGCAATCGTGCTAAAGCAGATGTTGATATGTTAAAGACTGTTATTCCACTTACCTTAGTTTTTGGTAATAATAGGAATAATAAATTCTCTGTAACATTGGGAGATTTGTTTAAGAGCAATGTACAAGTGTTCTATGGTACACAGGAAGATGAAGAAGTATTTAGACAGTCATGCAAATTGTTTGAGATATTATTCAATAAAGAACAAATTGTTAATTCATACAATGGTAGAAATGAACGTGTGAAGTTCTTTAACTATAACAAACATCCAACTGCAAAAGAAAAGACAAGCGGTTCAGATAAGGGCATAATGATTATCCAAATTGCAAAGAATAATGTTAAGTACATGAAATATTGCAAAAATGCTTCTCATGTTAATGACTTCAATTTGAAAATGTTATATCGTAAAGAAGATTATGTTAAAAAATGTTTTCAAAACAGAGAAGTTGCTGAATGGTATTACAATCTACGTGACTTCTATAAAGACAGTAATTTCGGTGTATTAAGTCCTGTATGGGCTGCTAAGTTGAAAAGGATAGCTGACTATGCAATTGCAATAAACAAGGCTTATGATCAAGATATGTTCCGTGAAAAGTCATTGCTTGCTAAGTTCTTTGATCTATCTGATACTAAATCATCATTGGATGAATTAATGATGAAAAAAGAAATCAAAGATGTTGAATTTATGATCGAAGCTAACTTAAATGTGACTAAATACCTTCGCTTACCAAATGATATTGATAAAGCTGATCCTGAACATATTGCATTGCTAAAGAAGCTATTGATTTTTTAAATAAAAACTGTTGATGGTAGAGTAAAAATAATACTTTACCATCAACTTAATTCATATTTTTTGTAACATTTGCCTATACTTAAACGTATAATAGATATAGGGAATACAAACCAACAATTATTAATCATTTTTAAATATTATTATTATGTCAGCAAACATTCAAGGTGTTAAAATCGGTAATACTGTGAATTTGAGTATTAACGGAAAATTACACAAAAAGAATTGCAGCTCACCAGAAGAAGCCAAAGAATTATTCAAATTGGTATTAGCAGCCAAAGAAAATCCATCCGATGCTAACATTAAAGCAATCAGACTTTTCTTAAATGAAAAAACACGTGTTGCTATGATGGCAGGTCTGGAATGTGATAGCGAAACAGGAGAAGTATTTCTCGCAGGTTTCAGCACTCCAATTCCACAAACATTGGTAGACGTTATTAAAGAGTATTTTGAAAACAATTATCCTATGGATGCAATTGTGAACTTCTGGAAGCTCTTAATGATCAATCCCGACAAAAGAGTACGTACATCACTCTTTGACTTCATCACTACACATGACTTCGTATTGACTGACAGAGGCTATATGCTTGTCTATAAGGCAGTATATCTCAAAGAAGTTGCTAAGGTTGAGCCAGTGAAAAAAGAATCTGATGTTTTCACTGATGCAATTACTACACTCTACAATAAAATCAAAGGTTGGAAATGTGCACCAAAGAACTATGTTGTTTATCGTACAGCAGATGGTGAATACAGAGCAACTGAATACAAAACAGTTCAGGAATTGAAATGGACTAAAGCCAATCCAAATGCTGAAATCTTAGGTAAACTTGGTGAACTTTACACTGCATTGGTGGTTGAAGAAAACCTTGTCGATGAAGTTGAACCAGTTGAACCAGAAGTTGTTTACACTGATATGCGCACACGCAAAATGGATATCCGTATTGGCGAAGTAGTTGTCATGGATAGAAAAGATTGTGACAGTGACCCTGCAATTGATTGCTCATACGGTTTACATTGCGGTGCAACAAAGTACGTTGAAAACTTTAGAGGTCACAATGGCATTGTACTTGCTTGCCTTGTTAACCCTGCCAATGTTGTTGCTGTTCCACGCTACGATCATTCAAAAATGAGAGTAAGTGAATACTTTCCTGTTGGTGTTTGTAACATCATAAATGATGGTCGTATCGAAATTATTGAACAGGCATATACTGAAAATGATTATGCTGATATCGAATACGAAGAACTCGAAAAACAGATTGTATTAATTCAGGCAGAAGAATTACCAATCGCCACAGCTAAGAAAGCTGAAAAAGAATCACGCCCAATGTCCGAATTGTTATTGATGATCAAAGATCGAATGATCAATTTGGAAGATTAATTGTTGTTATCTCTCTATTGTTAAATCCCTTGTATATACCAATGTACAAGGGATTTGTTTTATGGTAATGTACGATATATCACAGCATTTAGTGATAAATATATTATGTTTTCTGTAACATTTAGTGGTAGTTATACGTATAATATATATAACCTAATGAATAAGCACAATGACAAAAGTAACGTTACAAGCAGATATTTGGGAAATCAGTCGCTACACATACGAAATTGATGTTGACGATAGTAAATCTAAAGAAGAACAAGCAGTCGAAGCTATTGAAAAGTTCAAGGCTTTCAAAAATGAAAATTGTTCATATCCATTACAAAAAGAACCAATTGGCGGTGTTCTCTGTATCGATAGAGAATCTAACATGTCAGAAGGTAATGTTGAGGGAATCTATTGTAATATTGACTAACAACTATAACCAATGGCAGCAGAAGTTAAAACAGCTCAAGACCTGAGAAACATTCATGAACGTCTTAAGAACGATATGATACGATTTGAGGCATACTTAGATCAAAGACTCTTTGTATTGTGTAAAGCTTATCCTGATGCTCTTATAACTAATACAAAGAGCGTAAAACAAAAAGCTGCAAATCTCAACAGTCTTGATCGAATAGCCATATATGATATCGATAGAAAAATAAGATTTATTGAAGCAATTGAAGCTTACATCTTATCTCAACAGAAATACGTCCAAGGTAAACTTTTTTAATTAAAACATTATGAAACTACATATCGAGATCAGTAAAGAAAAGAGATTGGAAATTAAACAAAACCTTAAAAAGTTCATGCTGATGTCTGGCAAATACGTATGTATTATTTTATCAGCTGAATTTACAGAAGAAGAAGTTAAAGGTACTTGGTTTAATAGAAGCACAAAGAAAATCTTTCTTACTGAAATGACTATTTGTGCTTACAATCCAATTGCTAAGTGCAGTGGTACTTTTTCAGAAGAAAGCTCATTCGAAGATTTTGTATTATACACTAGTTTTTATAATGGACGGCAAAAATGGGATGACTTAAAAGAAATGTTAAAAGTATTCGGTGTTGAGTTAGTTCCAATCAAAACAATAATTGGTTCATCAGAAGAGTAACATATTTTAATTAAAAACTATAATTAATAATTACTAACTCACAATTACCAATGTACAGGATATCTACAGTTAAAAGAAAATACTCTTCCACACCTATAGTAAAAGTAAGTACGGATGCTCAAGGTAAAGAACAAGAAGAAATGGTTATCATCTGCACTGGTAAGAAAGCAGAGGGAGATATATTAGCTCAAAAAATTGTTGAATTGTTGAATAATTCAGATCGTTTTAAAGCTTCATTGGAAAATGAAAGAGCTAGTAACTTAAAATAATTTGATTTATTATTACATAATTAAAATTATTTATTATATCTTTACCTAAAATTTAATATCACATGTCAAAACCAAAATTAGTATATGTTATAGGCGATGCCACACAACCAATTGGTGATGGTAAAAAGGTTATTGCTCACATTTCCAATGACTTAGGAGGATGGGGCAGCGGTTTTGTTCTGGCACTCTCTAAGCGTTGGAAAGAACCAGAGCAAGCATATCGCTCATTACGTAATCAAATAAGTGCTTATAGTCTTGGTAAGATTCAATTAGTGCCTGTCACTGATGATATCATTGTGGCTAATATGATTGCGCAGCATGGGACAATTAATCACCGTTCAGATGATGATGTTAAGAATAATGTTTCTCCAATTCGTTACGGTGCTGTAAGAGCATGCTTAGCTGAAGTAAATGACTATGCATATAAAAACCATTGTACGCTCCACATGCCTCGCATTGGTGCAGGATTAGCAGGCGGAGATTGGTCAATCATTGAGGGTATTATCAAAGAGGTAATGTCCGTGGATGTTTACATATATGATCTTAAGTAACTATTAATTTTAATTAAAAACTGTATGTTAGAAAATAATTCATCTGGAAATAATCCTAGTGTTGTACAGGCTAATGTGAAACTGAAATTATTAAAGTCAAGACTATCACATAAAATTGATAAAGCAATTGAGCTTGGTATTGGATTTCGAAAATATATTAATCAATCTGGTACTATTAAAAAAGAAGATGGTATTATACAAATCTTTGATGACTGCACTGATGAATATTTTGAACGTCTATTAGACGATGAAATATTGAAAGCGCATAAAAAGATATATCATGAAACAACATTCTTAAGACTCTTAAAAGAAAAAAATATTCTAAAATAAAAACTGTATGAGTAGAAATTTATTATATCAGGATGGTAGAATAACTATTTACCAAGGCATCGATGTTGCCGTTGGAATGTTCATTCAAATGTTCGACAGTGAACTTACTGAAGAGACTCCTGAAGGTGAGGGATTAGTTCTGGACTACTCAGAAGCATTTGGATGTGAAATTAATCGAACTGGCTTCTCAAGTAAAACTCATACCTTAGATCAAATACTGGCTGAGTATATAACAGAATGTACAGGTGAATATGTACAGGTGATAAAAATATGTAAGAACTAACTGAGCTTAATTACTAAGCTCATATTATTAATTAATAACTAATCTCTAACGCCTATGTATACAGTTTGATAATAAATCATTGTTACCATTTTCTAACTAAAAATTATATTATTATAACTACTACCAATGATTGAAGAATTGAATACCCCAACAAAGTTCATTGAAATAGATTTTAATCTTCCAGCTAATAAAAAAGAACTATTCGAAGCTGAAGATCAAATCACCAAATTAAGAATCGAACTCGATCTGATATACTATGAAAATACTATTAATGATAATACTCACAATTATTATTTCGAAGAGATTGTACGTGTATTAGATTATGTAGGAAGTCTATCTAAACCAGCATTTGAAATATGCCGAGAAATTGAAGACTTGTACTTCCTAAAGTTCAAACACTCTCCTGCTCTAGCTAAAAAATTGTGGCAAGAGCATTATGAAAACATTCATAGACCTTACAACCTATTAAAGAATCGTTGCTATAGAATGTTGGATACCCTAGATGATTTCTATATAAAGAAATTTGATAAAAATCCTCCTAACTGGAAAATCTAATTACCAATGTACGAACAAAAGTATTATCACATACCCAACATATAGAACAATACTTTTAATTAAAAATTGTGATCATCACACATCTATTTCTAACTAATAACTTATTATTAATCATTAAATCATTTTTCAATGCTTGAAGCAATTTTCACTTTCATCGTAAGTGCTGTCGTAATAGCACTCGTCTTAGGATTCGCCATCCTTTATTCTGCTTTCTCTTGGGGACTTGTAGCTTACAAGTTCTGGTACTGGTTTCTATTACCAGTATTCCCATCTATGCCACACATCAATTACTGGCAAGCTATGGGATTATTTCTCTTCATCGGTCTATTCAATACTCACGTACCTCAAGTACTGAAAAAAGAGTATACCGATACTAAAGTTAACGCCATTGCTCAATACATCGCTCCTTGGCTTACACTACTCGCTGGCTATGTCGTGCTACAAGTAATAGGCTACTAACAATCACTACTGGTTAACAAAAATGCCTTCGCTAACAAGCGAAGGCATTTTTGTTTGTGGCAATTAGTTACCACACCTAATGTACGGATGATATATTATACGACTACCTATTGTACATAATATAATAATTGGTTAGCTAATAATAATTATTATATCACGTAGATGATATGCAGCAAGCTGATGCATGAGCATCATTATTTATCACCGATTATAAAATTTTATAAAACAGGCTTTGGCTAAAATATTTTTCGTACAGAAGTTTCACATGTAGGGGCTACTAATGGTAATAATTATAGAATGTACAGAGAATGATTATTACTTACTCATGTTATAATATATAGAATGTACACAGGGTAATAAATTATAGAATGTACAGCAATGAGCTATGAATAACCTATCAATACTGATTAAATCATATTACCATTAGTGATTATTTCTACCACTCTTTACCACTTTATCCCACTTAAGGTATACCCTAATTTACGATCATATATTGTACGCTGTCTAAGTGATTGATTATCAATAATTACTATTATCTGTAAATAAGTTACAAAACATGATGTTTTTACCAATTAAAGTACAGATAAAGTATCATTAGATATGTTATATATACATAAGATAAAGTATCTAATGATATGTTATATTATAATTATCTATTAGCTTCAATAAATAATGATATAATAATTATAACA
>Ga0302271_10003316_pt1 | contig 13695 bp, 11 predicted proteins | sample III_Bog_N1_1_FD_198767 | JGI IMG/M metagenome (GOLD analysis project Ga0302271, IMG submission 198767) | Peat permafrost microbial communities from Stordalen Mire near Abisko, Sweden - III_Bog_N1_1 | ecosystem: Environmental > Terrestrial > Soil > Wetlands > Peat | place: Sweden: Abisko... | reverse complement strand
ACTGGCTCAAGCACATCAATTGGCTGAAGTCCTTCCTTTTTGGTTTAATAAACTCAACTACGTTAACATCCCCAAACTCGATCTTTCCTGAGGGGAATACAATTTCTTTCTTCAAAAAATGTTGTATGTTTTATATCCACAATGTAAATATATTTCTATCATCCTCTTCAAACTTGTTTCTTATTTTAAAATATCTTTTTTTTATTTATTTTTGAAACCAAACTGCTCTTTAACCCTTAGTTTCTTCATAAAAAGTCCAAGAAAATAATAATAATATTCGTTATTCTACAAAATATAATTTGCTTCTTCCTGTTTACAATATCCTGCTCTTAGTAATACTACCACTGCATTCCAATCTAATTCTAACATGACTTTCTTTTTCATTCATGCATCTTTAGGATTTTCCTCGAAATCTTCATCTTCGTCATCATCATCTTCTTCATCGTCTTCACTCTAAAACTCCTCCGCATCGAAATCTTCATCTTCCTCCTCATCATCATCTTCCTATGGCAATCCAGACTATCCCTTGACAGCTTTGCTAGCCCTCTTTGCGCTCTTCCTCTAAGCTCTCTTCCCCTATTTTATTTTAACAAAACATATCATATTTAACCACAAAATCCCTCTTCAATTTTTAAATCAAAAATGTTATCTAAAAATGTTACTTCCACTTCTCCTTCATCTTCTGATGCAGAGTCACTGAATTCTTCATCATCATCGAAGACTTATCCTTAAAGACCTTCGCCTTCATCATAAGTAATTTTGACATTCTTTGACTTGAAGTATTCCAGTAAAGTGTCTAGTTCTTTTCTCTCAAACCCGATGAATTGCTAAGGAGCTGTGTTCTTTGTGAAAATCTTCACATCGAAGAGTTTATTAAGTGTAGCATTGCCAACCTAACAAAGTAAATACATCAGTTTTAGAATAATTTTATCATCTAAAAAAAACACAAACAACAGCAATAATTATGTTTTCGTTTCTTACTCTATGAAATTCGATTTTCTGAATATCTCCTAGCTGAATGTGAATAACTGGTTTATAGATGAATATCAAGCTTTTCTTCATAGGAAATAGCAAACCTTGATGCGTTTTCAGAGTACATTTCAGACAATTCTATTTCTCTGAATTCTAAAACCCACCTGGCATGATAATCTACACATTATTGCAAAGTGTCTTGAATATCTACCCAGCAATCTCATACAAAGGTCCATCGTATTCTTCAACTAATTCCTTCAGTTTATCATCCTTTTTTTCTTCTGGATCGATATTTACTTTGATTTGTTCTCGTTATTCCTTTTTGAACTGCATAACGATGAATGAATGTAAAGTATTTCCATATTTCAGTGGTTATTCGAGTCCTAACACAAATGCGACATTCACTTCGTCGGGCATTGGCAATAAGAATCCTTTGATGACATTGGAATACTCAATTGTGTAGTTAAACGATGAACCATGGAATCTAACTGATTTCTTGTACATGTCTAATTGATATTTTCCTCTAAAAGTATGATGAGAATACAAGCAAAAGAACAAAATAAATAAAAGAAATTTGAGAACAAAATGCAAAGAAATAAATTGACAAAATAATTTAACATAAGCTAAATACCTTGGTATGAGTAGTGTGATGTCATGAAACTTAACAATGGATTGCCCAGAATACTACCCAATTTAAGCTTTGGAAATGATTTCTTGGTTGAGAGTTTCAACATAAGTTGGCTCCCGTTTAGCTTCTGCTTCTTCACCGCTATTGTATTCTCTTTCTTCTTCTATGTTATCGTTGCCCTCATTTTGGCTTGGGACATACAAACGCATCTCGCATAATTAGTCCTCGCTAAAAAGCAAATCACAATTCAAAAAGAATAAATATTTGAAATTCTATGTGTTTAAAAATCTGCTAAATAAATAGCGTCTATGCTATGTTCGTAGTGTGGAAAACAACATTTCCCTTGCTTATATTAATTCAAAATCCAATAATTTTTACTTCTCAGCTAGATCTGCGGTATTTAAATCGATGACTATGTCTGTTTTGTTCACTGTAGAATTCGTGAATTTCTTCAGAGACAACTTGCAGAGTCTTCTCTTTGCACCACCTGGGTTATTGCTTGTAGATATTGTGAGACTCTCATCATTAAACGCTATGCTACCCCAATTAAGTCCCTTTAGGCACCTACTCTCAGACATATTGCTTTTTGTTTCGCTACTTTTTTGGTTGATATTTTATGCTTAGTTTATTTCAAATAATTTTTACGGCTATTTTCTCCCGCAAGTCTCTCTACTTTAGTATCAATCTCTCCCGCCTTTTTAGTGGATTCTCCTTTCTCATCTGGAGTAGTTTGATCTTCTACTGACTCTTTTAAAAATATTCATATGTATCTTTTTTGATTCTTTCTCATTTTTATTATTATCTCTTCCTACATTTCTCTTTCACTAAAAACATTAATCTTTCTTGCTAATCTAATCGCGTTATTTCCTTATTTGCTAAGATTGCTAAATTGCTTGTTTTTGTTCAACAAAATGAGAACCTTCTAGCTTAAATCATTGAAACCACATTTATTAGCGCAAAATATCTCTAACATTTCTATTTGTTTACATTTTTAACCAAAACACAATACTATTTCTTTGGATATCTGCAAGTAAAATCTACTTGACATTTATGACCCCCAGAATTATTATGAAAACCATTCTTTTCTTTGAATTAAGCACGTTGGCTTGTATTCTATTTTAACTGTCCTTATAAAACAAATAACCAATCGAAAAACACTTGGCATTTCTTGGGAAAGAGAGAGAGAGAGTAAAACTAAATAAATAAGCTAAGTTAAGATAAACTTAAAAACACCATTCTTTTATTTGATATGTTGCATCAATGACTCTTAGTTGTATCATGGAAACTAACTCGATGATGTTTGCGTCTTATCTTCCCTCCATCTTTGACATGCAGCGGTTTCGATGCATTTCTGACAGTGTTTTCGAATGTTTCTTGCATTAGTTGAATCTCATCTTGATTTAGATCTCTCATGACTTCCATATTTGAGTAGATAAATCGCTTGTAGAGTCGCTCTCTGTGATTGGTATTTGTAAATCGTGGTTTAGCTTTTCCTCGATTAGAAATTGCAATAACAGCTGCTATGACAAAGTACGCGATCAATGCAATCTTTATTAAATCAAATAGAGGTGATCCTGAAACGAGAAATGATAGGAGAACTGATAAGAACGAGGGCTGTTAAGTGTCCTAAAAGCCAGTAGAATAATGGTTAGTCTATTGCTGTGAACTTAAATGCTGATCTTGCTGCTAGTCCATGAAATATCTATCGCCAAGGGTTTATTTGATTCTCAATTTAAGGAAAGAGTCTAGATAATTTAAAATCACAATAATTTAGATTGTTAAATTAACTTCATGAATATATTATTGCCACTTAATCACCCACAACACTTGAAGGTTAAAAGCCTGGCATAACAATAAAAATAGATTGGTTGTTTGGAGAGAGGAGGGGGGGCTTAAGAATTTTAACTTTGGAAAGGAATTGTAAAATCAAGGGATTGCTAGGATTATTATTTGTGTTAGGAATAGATGAATCAGTTTAGTTTCTTTAAACGAATCAATCATCAAGGGTTATTGGTAGTGCATCATTTCCTTTATTCTTGAAATTTTAATTTCATTTTGAGCTTCTTTAGAATAGTATTAACAACAAAAGTAAGACCTTTTTTAAGCTTTTTAGAAATAAATAGTGTTTTTCAAAGTGAAAATAAAAAAAAGACTTTTAGAGATATATTTTCTACATAACAATAATTGAAAAACAAAAAATAAATCTTGTCTTAATTATTGAGAAAACCAGATAGCCTACAATGGAATATTGTTTAATAATAGAAGACTACCAGTTATCTCTTAGACTTGATAATAAATTCTAATGAAAAAACCCACTAAGCTTTATTCGTTCTTGATTGGCTTTTCCCAACTAATTTCTGAATTTCTAAATTTCTATCAATCCCACTGCAAAGACTCTTAATATCTTCTCTCTCTCTCAATTAACATGCAATCCTTACATAAAATAAGCTATCGAAGACACTATCTTTATCTGTCATATTCAATTCAGCCATTAATTTTACAAATCAGATCTATCCTTAAAAACAAATATCAATTTATAACCAAATGTACAATACCTTGAGAATACTAATAACCATGCAGCTTTATCTGCATTCACCGAGCTACTAATAGAAATAGAGAATATTGAAAATATGGCCGTGATAACTAACATACATTTTGATAGGAATTATATCCATAAGAGATAAATAAACATAAACATAAGGAATCACTTTTGTGGAGAAAAAAATAAGGATAAAGAGAAAAAAAACATACAACAGCAAGGCTAGGAATGATGCTAACAGAAAGGCAAGAAGAATTTAGATGATGCATATGGAGATTCAGAATGCTGTTGTTATTGCAGTGAAAGCTAAGTTAGTTAAAAAGTAAAAAAAAAATTAATTGAAGTAAGGAGTTAAAGTAGTTGAATGCATAACAAGAATAAGTCCTTTTTTTTATCTTTTCTAAGATTTTTTAAGTACCAAGCCATTATATCTTCCTGTTGCTAATACTGTTTACCATCACTCTGCTTATTTTTGTTACTTCTCCTGAAATAAAAACTATTTATCTGTTGTCATCGGTGAAATGAATGGAAATACTGTTGTAGTTGGTGTTCTTAACTCACTATCTCCACTATTCGATGGTATTTTTTCCTACTGCTAGACAGCTAACTGAATCCCTGAGTTTTATTATGTTTCAACGTTAGCATCACTGACTATTCTGATATCACTGTCCAGCATAGGATTGCAAGGACATGCAGACACTTCCACATGAGGCTATTATTATTATGCTTGCTATGAGAAATGTGATTATTACAATAGTTTAATCTCATGAAAATTATTATTTTTATTAATATTATTATTGGTCTATTATTGCATTGTTTTCTTCATCTTATTTCTATCTTTCTCTTCACCAACTCCATCATCTTCATATTTCTTAGATTCGTTTATATTATTATGTTGATTCATATTCGATTATGTCATTCTTTCAGTCTGCTTTAGGTCTTCATGTTCTATTATCCTATCACTCTTGACTTACCTCGACCCTACAATCTCTTCATCAAGGGAACATTTCCTGATGTTATTGTCATCTGCGACTGTTTCGAATTCGGACTCTTCAGCTATTGCAAAAGGCACTTATTATTTCTTCGTTGATTGTTTAAGCAGCATTGATCCAGGGATAGCTCTATCGCTGGGATGATTATTCGATGGGCTAGTGAGACTAGGTGGTTGTGTGCCTATTCGAGTCAGCAGTTGATTGCTCGCTAGCATATTTGAGAACGTGCTTTAGCTTTAGAAAGTACTCATGCCACCAGCATCCCAGATGTTGTATGTGGATTCACTGTAATCGATTTCTTCGTGTTTCAGTCCCTTCTCTCTGACACGCAGGCCGCCGATTCCTTCATTGCTAACTTGAAGGTAACAAAATAGTTACAAATGAGGAACGAACAGGTTAATATTTCTGTAATTCTTTTTGGTTTTAAGGTTATTGTGCGCTTACTTTCACTGCGATTTTCTAGATTCTAGCAACTACTGCATAGTTAGTTTCCCATATTATTCTTATTTTGTGCGTGTTGTTTGTTAAGAACACAATCACTGAATCTCTCTACGATATTAATTAAAATAATCAGCTTATTGAACGCTTTCTGTTTTTCTTTCTAACAATGCTCATAAAAGAATAAACACACATAAAGACCTTAAATTAAGAACCCTTAGATTTATCAGTTGTTTACCTTAAAGGCTCACTGCATTTCATGGGAACTAATCATCTTTCGATATTTATATCACTCCCTAGAAAGCAATCAATAAGTATTAATTACATCTTTTTGAATTATATTTGCAAAGATAACTTTAAATATGTTGCTAATTTTTTGTAATTACTCTCTAAGTGAATCTGCTTTTGAAGACATTTCATTGCTTTTTTTACAACATAAAATGACAATAAAACAAAAAGCAAGTTAAATCCAAAACGATTGTATTATTTAAAGAATTACTTGTTAAGGAGCAGTCGACTAACTCAATTTTTCACAAAATATGATGACAAAAATATTAGTTTGAAATAAGCTCAAAAAACTAATTTGCTTTATAAAAATAAACATAAACTACACTTCTTTAATATGAGACTTGTGGTTTATTTGCTAGCATAAAGCTGAAGTATTAACATAAAACACATGGAATACTTTTCATAGTTGTTTCCTGACCCTAAAAAGGCAACTCTTTCTTAAAATCTAAAACTGTTTATATTTTGATTTCTCCAAGAGATAATAATAAGTAAAGGTATCCCAAGAGAAATAAATAAATATTAATCGTTTGTGTGGATTACAGAGATACTTCTGAATCAATTGTGGAAAAATAAAAATAATAGAAACATCTCTAACTACTGATTTAACTTCAAAGTATAATACTTTTCTAATGGAGTAATAATAGTAGTTGTACAACCCAAAGCAAGAATTCCAGTAGAGCTATGGAGCACTCAGTGCTCGCTCATACTTCTCAAAAGCGAGTATTCAATCACAAGAAACCATTGGCAGTGTCGCATATTCATCATAGCTTAAGTAGAAAATAAAGATAAATACATATTTTTTAGTTTTTATCAATAGCAATGCAGTTCTACCCTCTTAAATCCACAAATGCATAAAATGCAGCGGCTGGATATTATGTTATTTATGATTTTCTGTGATTGTTTTTGCGATAGGCTCTAGAAGTTATAAGTTAATTTAGATGAAGAATACATCAACAACGCTTGGTCTGCGTTTGGTATGGGAATTTATAAGCACAATTAACTTCATTAGTGATTTCATTTTTTAATTATTTTCCAAATATAGGAACTTATCTATGGAAGAGTTTGCGATAAGGACGTGCAGTGAGCGTACCGAAGATAGGGCTGTTTACATTCTCAAGTAGGGACGTTAATTTAGATGTACGAAAGGCTTTTTTAGAGATTACAATGAGTTTTTATTAGAAGGGGTGTCTTTTCTGCGATGGCATTTCCATATTTTGTTTATTGCGTTTATCCTTAACTAGGGTACAACAAACGAATTTGAAAGAGATAAGGATTCGAGAGAAGCTGTATTCATTGTGAGTAAGGATTTCGCAAAAGGATGCAATTTAGTACCAGCAGTGTTCAGACAAGCAACAGGACTGCTCCGTCCACTTGTGTTATCCTCAACTTCAGGCCGTATTTAGCAGATCCTGTGTAGTTTTCAAGAAGTTGCATAGATAGGAGGATTACAAAAAGAACCATGCAAATATTCAGTTGAAAGGGTGTTCAGAAGATTAGAAGATAGGATCAGATAGGTAGCAAAGCAAATAAGTGATTGAAGAGACTATTATTAGAAAAATGGTATTAAAGTTGAATAATTAATATTGATATTGAACTTCTTTTAAAGGGCGAGGAAACAGTTTAGATGCTCATTCCATCACTTGGAACTTGGATATACAAGAAAGGATTAGTCTGCGTGAAATTTCAAGAGTTCATCAAACGGGATATCACTGTAATTTCATGATCTCTTGGTGGATTCCATTGATATTTTTGGTTAATCTGGTTGGTTTTGACAAGGGTTTGCTGAAACTTGAAGTGAATGATCGAAGGAAAAAGAATCATAGTGATCTAACAGCCTCAAGATTGAAGTCATTTCAAGATGCTTCTAGGTATATGAACAATAATAACACCAGTAGCAGCTAGCCATTCTAGCAAGACGAAGAATTCACGAAATTAACCAGTAGAAGTTAATATTAGTAGCAGGCAGAAGGTTAAATCGATGAGGATGCGAGAGAATACCTTAAAGATAATCTGCAAATAGTAGATTACCAAGATGACGATAACAATAGTAGTAATAATAAATTAAACTCAGCAAGCATGAGCCTTCAAGATATTTTGAATTCCAACTCCAAAGACATCCTTACTGTGACATCTCTCACCAAAGATGCTTACAGGTAGATTATTATATTTTAATATACTTTTTGGGGAAATTGTAATTTGTATAGGGAAGTTTTATAACTTTTTGATTTTACGAACTTATTTTAGCAAACAGCAGTCAAAGAACCAAGCAGCTACCGAAGAAGAGCGCGCATTCGAACAATGGAAATACCTCTTGCGGACGAAGAACATCAAACAATATGATTTATTTGCGAACATCATAAACCACATTTACGGCTTGAATGCAACGGATAAACAAGTCCTCAGTTTAGAGCAGTTCAAGAAAGGTTTAGCTAAAATGAATGTCTAACCTGAGACGGACGAAGAAACTCAACTGCTCTACAGTTACTTTAACGTCAAGAAGGATGGTAAATTAGATCTCAACGAATGGATGACAGCCTTCAGTAAAAAAGAACTTTAAGCGCTAGTTTATCTGAAAGATACGATCAAGAGGTATAATCTGTCAATAGACGATCTATTCAAAACATTAGGGATATCGAAGGATTAAGAAGAGATTTCGATGGAGGAATTCAAAAAAGCATTAAATAAGATAAACTTCCCGAGAAATTAAGCTGATATGGCAGTGAATTAGTTGTTTTAAGGGAATAGCAGCTTGCAACTTAAGGATATTGTCGAAGCGCTGACTAGTCTCAAGAAACATAATGGGAATAATAACAAAAGTAGCAGTAGCTCAGTGAATTAGAATAAAAGCAGTCCATAACTTAATTCAGATAATAAATATGCTAAAGAAGCTAGCAATGCTAATCAAGGATTGTCGTCACATGCTACGGTGAGCACACTCAAGAAAATTAAGACATCCCTTCAAGCTCAGCACCCAGATGACACGCAGCACGAAAAATATCTCCTTTCAGAATTTGAAAAACTTGATCCATCAAGTCAAGGAACATTAGACATCGCTAACTTTAAAACTTGCTTGCTGCATGCTAATCTTGGGCTAGGTCTTGAGGAGGTCGTGAGTCTTGCACATAATCTTGACAAGGATTCGCATGGATAAATCGATTACTGCAAATTTGCTAAAAAAGTAATACAAAAAATAAACATAAATGTGTATGAGATTTTGACATAGACTGTTTGTTCCTTGGAATAGGTGAACAATTCCCTGAAAAGCTCAGACGACGTAGAGAGCCTTCCTCTTCTTGCAGAGAAAATCAAAAAATATATGGACACGCATAAGTGCAGCTGCGAGGAATTTATTACAGCGCTGCAAAACAAGAATCTTAAAACGGGGAATAACAACAACGATAAAAAGAAGATACAGATAAGTGCATTTGCTGAAAGTATCCCATCGATAGTGCAGCTCCAACTGAACTTTAGGGAGATTGAGCTAGCGAGTGAATGTGTAGATATCGATAAAGATGGGTATATTGACAAATATGATTTAGAAACGTTCCTTGCGAGATTTAATTTCTTCTAAGAAAATGTACAGACATATACTTTCCCTTAGTAGAATAACAGCACCTTGCTGTTTCGCTCGGCATCAGGGAATTTCTGCCTGCCGAAGACCACAAGCAGCTACACGACGAGATTCCAAGCACCAAGGAGAAACACACAAAAATCGTTTGATTACAGCAAATCATCTTCGTAAGACAAAAGAATAATTTTGAGATAAACAGATGGACATATGAACCCTTTCATTTCTCAGTAATATTATTGCAAGTTTGACCATATTTATTTCCTATTTTTGTTTAGCACCTTCCTATCTAAATCAGTGACTAGACTGTATCCTACTGTTCCTTTAGACAACTCCAAACTTGAAACCATTCTAAGAGACCTCAAACGGAATGCCCTCTAGAAAAGAATATAATTCTTTGAAATATTCAAGATGCTCGATTCAAATGGCGATGGTTTTGTGAGTTTCAGTGAATTCGAAGAGAATATTGACACGATTATTAAGCTCAGTAGCAGTGCGAAAGAAGGACTGTTTGCATACTTTGATCATCTCAAAATCGGCATGTTTGATTACCCGAGATTCTGCTAAATATTATCAAGACTCACTCTGCAGAATGAAGTAATCAAAATGATAATTTAGATACAAAAGATATGAGAAACTTAGCCAGTTGAGTTTGAGAAGAAATCCAATAATAAAAAAGTAGAGGTTGCTATTTTTGATATTGACTTGTTGTCTTTGTTTGAATGAAGGAAGCAGTCTAAGATAATTGGGAATGGGAGCATCAAATTCTTAGTAAAATCAGAGCATGGAGAGATGAAAATGGTAACAATATCAATATTTAACATATCCTATGACAATATCCTGAACATATCAAATCATATCTGTTCCATAATTCTCATTTTTTTAATTTTCCTTTTTTCCCTCAGGACTGAGCTCTGAGTAAGCTTTCAAGATCATCGATAATGATTTCGACGGACTCATAAGCAAAGATGATCTCCGTAAGTTTCTGACAAACGATCTTAAGATTCAAAACGAAGGAGTGCAATCTACTCGAGTAGATAGACTATTTAAACTCCTAGATCAATACAAAAAAGGATATGTCTAAAAACATGATTTCTGTAAGATCTTCACTGTCTAAGCAGACGAATTACTATCCTCCAATTAATCCCTACAATCCTCTATATCGTCGTTATTCAGAACACCTGCAGATCAAGCTGCTTAAACAACTTCGTTCTATCGAGTCATGACATCCACTCCGAGATAAGTTCCTAACATACAAGTCAAGTAATTAGGAGAATCTTGCTCGTAACTACTCAAAACAAACAAAAATCTGTAGCTCTCAAATACTTTATAAGTGGAAGACTGGATGGTGAGTAGCTGCTAACAGCTAGCGTTATAAATCTCTTAAAAATATTCTTCTTTATCAGCTGCTTTTGATGAAGTTTCCAAGCATTCTAATAAATTGACTTACAATAATTTTAAGACTTACATTGAAGAGAACAATATTCTCATAGGGTTTAATCTCACGAATACACTGCTTTAGACACTCTTTTTGTTCTTGGATCCACACAAGAAAGGATTTCTAACTCTCAATGACTGGACAAACGCACTGACGATATATAAAGAAGCTTAGCAAGTACCGTTTTCAGATCTCTCAGATCATCTTTACTTCACCTTCCAATCGACACAAGAAGCGTTTCAGTAAATATCAAAAGAGATTTTGTTAAGAATAACTTTGATTCAGAGATTTAAAAGGAGCAAGATGGTTTTGATTCATTATTTGTTTGACTATGTTATATTTGAACAATAAGTTTCTTCCTATTCAATTCGAAGAAATCGCATACAAAGAACGCTCATTTGGAATCTCAAATCGACTAAAATGCTACTGTTTCCAAGGAGTAGTTTAAAACAGCAATTTCCAGTCTTTTTGGGAGAATCTATTCTGAAAATGCAGTGACTAAACTTTGGGAATAAATCCATGCTATTCTCTAAATCAGCGATAAAGATCAACCCCTTAGTTTAGATCATTTTAATAAGCTATTTCCTAGAATTCATCCTGCCAACAACAAGTAAAGAAATTACATAAAACCTCTCTTTATGTGATAAATTGCTTGCTTTATACTAATAGGTATTACACCAGATAGCATCGTGGTGCAAAAAAGGTAGATGTTGCAAATATCGATGAATAGCGTTTTTCCGATCGATATCGTAGTAGTTCTCTCTCCAATAATAATTTAGTCTCTTACAATAACTTCCAGCTGAGAGACGATATCTTGAATACATTTAAGAATCTCATTCTCTCCAAAGGGATCAATCTAGCAGAGATCTTTTCTCAATTAAGCAGCGGGTCTGAGACTCTGAGCAACTGTGAATTCAAGAATATGCTTATGAATCTCAAACTAGGACTTTCAGCTAAAGATATCGATTATCTTGTGATTTTCGCCGATCCTACGAATCCTTCAGTTATTAACTGGAAGAACTTTGTTGCCAGGCTCAAATTTTCGTAAGAAAAATATTTAATTTATTTTGCATGATAAAAAAGGGTATTTTTTGATTTTTGTTTGAATCATGCAGGGTTCCAGAGTAATCGCTTATTAATAGATCAAAACCACGTCTTCAGAAACTTAAGGATAGCCTCTATTCATACCTAATTTCTCCTAAAGATGCGTTCATAGAAGTAATCAATTTATTAATAATTATTTTTCCTTCTTAAACTTTATATAAAGACACATTTTACTTCCAAATATCATGAGTCCTTTTCTTCAGATTCAATCTCAAAATAGTCTGCTCTTTTTTTTCAATTAATCTAATAAACTTTCATTTCTCAACAACCAAAACAGTTTGACAAAGAAAAGAAAGGTTTTATGAACTTGGAGGATTTTAGATACTTCTTAGTCAAAATCGCAGGATTAGAGAAATCTGAAGTGCCTTCTTACTCCATTTCTAAAGATATGTTCGAATAAATCGATTTAAAAAAAGATGGAATCATAGATTTAGACGAATGGATGCAATCATTCATGCGATATGCAATCACAGGAGAAGGGTTATAACTTGCTAAGGATCAAGAAAAAGACCGTTTATCCTTTGCATAATTCCACCGAAAACGATTTGATTCTCCGAACAGTAAGCAACTCTTCAAAACTGGAGCAATATTCTACAAAAATCCTTCGAAACTCTCCTCAACTGCGACAACTACACCATCAGCTATTAAAAGCTCCAGTGTGTGGTCGCAGAATATCTGTGAAGTTGCAAAGAACAACTTAGGTTCTTCTCTTGCATGGGAGAAAAGTCCTGAATATGATGAAGCGTTGTTTTTAGTGGCCAGGAACAGGAAATACTTGCTGGATAAGTTTGATGCACTCAAAGGTGAAGGAGCTGAAAAAACCTTATTACCTGAATAAGTGAAGCAAGTGTTTAAGGAGTTTTTAGCGAGCTATAAAATCAAGCCAAGTGATGAAAAACTAGCTGTGTTATCGAATTTTGCACTCAAGCAAGGACGCATAAACTATGATTTCATGATTGATGTCTTTAAGAATCGACTGAATAACAAGAAAAACCCTCCTAAATGAGAAAGAGTGAGGCTGTGAAGAGGTGGAAATCAAATGAAAAAACAATTTTACATCTTTAAAAATACATCATCATTTACGATTTAATGAGTGAAGGAGCGATCTTTCGAGGAGATAGTCTTTCCTCCGAAATAGTCAAGTTCTTGTATTTTTAGTTTTTTGTCTCACAGATTCTGTGAAACATAGTTGTCTTTTGAACATTTAACATAAAAAACTAACAAATATTTTTGAATTTTTACATGCAATGTAAAAACAAGGGTGTGAGTGTAGCTGATTTCTTTTTGAGAAAAGCGATTAAATAACGAAAAAGAAAAATATAAGATAAGTCTTGGGGAATTATTGAATAAGAATAAATTAAGAAAAAACTGGAGTGCCTGCTTTGCTTTGTGATTGGTGGAAGAAAAAAAGAAAAGTTGAATGAAGAACGGTGTGAAATATGAGCAGTTCGAAGATCACATGAACAGCTCTGTCATTGTTTAGGAGGTAAATTTAAAAAGAGCTTGTTCAAGAGTATATCCAGAGATTTGGCTGTGTCTTATGAGATCAATGCACATATCAGAGGGGATATTTTATATGTTTCTGAATTTTATGCAAAAATCTAATTAATGCTGAATATGTTTTTGCTCTTTGGATACACAGTAATAGATAATTTTGCACTTGATTTCTCAAAACGATGTTGAGTCACTTAAAGAACTCGGGATAAAAACTAAAAATATGAATTTCTT
>Ga0302271_10003314_pt1 | contig 13704 bp, 16 predicted proteins | sample III_Bog_N1_1_FD_198767 | JGI IMG/M metagenome (GOLD analysis project Ga0302271, IMG submission 198767) | Peat permafrost microbial communities from Stordalen Mire near Abisko, Sweden - III_Bog_N1_1 | ecosystem: Environmental > Terrestrial > Soil > Wetlands > Peat | place: Sweden: Abisko... | reverse complement strand
AGTATCGAAGAAAACTGCTATTCAATAATGAAATGAGTTAAACCTAAATGAAGGTTGTCCAATCGTTGCTGTTATTATTTGCATTTATTTTATGTATTTTTGCTTATTCATTCACTGGGAAGTACATGAAATTCTTCAACTTGGGAAGGTTTATCTCCTCTTTCTTTAGGCTATTTTTACTTAAACTCAGAGACTTCAATGATAGGAGATTATTCTTTAAATCTCTGAAATAACTGATTATATTTTCTTCAAGCTTCAACTCACTTATCTTTGGACAATCTTGAATGCCTACTATTTTATTCAGCTTGTTGATGTTGAGTATGAGAACTTCTAGGTTAAGATTCTCTGGGAATTGATTTGCAGTTGCGTTTAATTTCTCCGATAAATCAACCTTTTTCAACGGCTCCAGAAACACATCTGCCAGTGCATCTATTTTTATGTCTTAAAAAATTAAGAACAACGAGTGTGATAGGATGGATACTCTAAAAGTTAGGTCAAACTGAGTCAGCCTAGAAATCTGGTTCTAAAGATAACAAATTCGGTATCTACTTAATAAATATAGGGCATCTATTTTCGTCTTTGTGGATAGATCTAGATATCTTGAGATCCGATGCCTGATCAGCAAATCGAAAATAATATCCCCTCACCTGCCAATGAATAACCTTCATCTAATACTTACTTTCCTATCACCTAAATAAAGCATTACTAGGAAAAAATAAACAATCGTTACAAAGGAATATGATAAGTATTTTGCTTAAAAACTTTATTTCCCAACAACAAGGAACCAACATATGTAGACAAGAATATAACCATGCAGTCCAATGGACAAACTTACATGTTCATGTCTTGCCTTTTGGTGTAAGAATTCTCCAAGGAATGTGTATCATTTCAGGGAGAATCTCCAATTACAGTAATGAGATTAGTATTATTAATCCCTTTTACAATTGTTTCGCTTCGTTTTGTAAAAGCTCATCACAGAAGTAATCGAGATGCGGTTTTTTCTACACTTATGCCCTATTACTGGGATAAAACGTATTGTGAGTGCTATGATAAATTAGTGAAAGAATTTATCCGAAGTGCATCATTCCTAGATGCAAAGCAAGTATTTTAATTAAGATAAATCGCATAATGCTATTCATGAGGTTATATTTATATTTGTATCTTGGTTTATGTGTCCGAAGTAAATTTAATCCCAAAAGAAAGATAATTTAAACAATCTCTCAAACTAACCAAAATAATTAAACTTTTCATCCACACACAACAAAACAAAAAAAGAGAGAAGAGATTTACAATACGTAATCCAATCCCATAGACAGGAGAGAGAGAAACAAAAACAAAGATATTATTTTGCTTGTCAAAACACATTCCTTTTCCCCCCTAAGTAATTCTAGAACACAAAAAAAAAACAACTACAAAACTTTAAACTCATGGCTCGAACAGAATAAGAAGAGTATCTAGTGTAATCGGATACCTCCGCTGTGTCTACTAAAGTCACGAGCATTCGTCAAACAAGGTATCGATGGCTTGCGTTGCTGTTTGCTTGCTGCATCATGATCGGATCTTACATGTGCTATGATTTCCCTCAGAATCTAGAGACTCAAATTGAATCCACAAATGGCTTAGATCTAAGTGAGAATCAAGTCAATATGTTCTACACAGTGTATTCCTTCCCGAATATCATCTTGCCGTTCATCGGTGGGTATCTTATCGACGCGATAGGCATCAGAAAGGGTATTTTCGTGTTTACCTTGGTTTTAGTTTTCGGCTAAGCGATATGCACTATTGGAGTTATGTCTTCGGTGAAATCCTACGCAGTTGTCATCCTTGGAAGAGTCGTGTTTGGTTTGACTGGTGAATCACTTTCTGTCACACAAAGTAATGAAAATGGACAAGAATTAAAGAAATACAAAAATGAACTTTTCCATTTGAAACTTCCATTGAGTGTAAAGCCTAATTAACGTGTGTGTGTGTGTGTTTTCCCCCTTTTCCTTAGGCACAATCGTGAGCTAGTGGTTCCATGGCAAGGAGTTATCTTTCGCGCTGGGCTTGAATATCTCTGTTTCTCGTTTTGGAAGCATTATGAGTTCATTTTTATTCCCTGCAATTTACACTGCCACAAACGGGTTATTCATTCCTATGCTCTTCGGTATCATCGTCTGTGCTGTATCTTGGGGATGTGGAATTTGTCTGAATATAATGGATAGACATGCAGATAAGCAAGAAGGCAAAGAAGAAGTTAAACTCAGCGATGACGATAAGATTAAGCTGTAAGATCTGAAAGAACTCGGATTGAGTTTCTGGGTTATCTCGATTTCATGTGTTCTGAGTTACGCATGTTTCTTCCCGTTCATGCAAACTCTTCAGAAATATCTCATCGCTCAATTCGGTGTCAGCGAGGATCGTGCATGTGAGAAATATAAACTTATTTTTTACCATTTTATCGCTTTTTTTTTACAACTTTTTGTTATTATTATTTTCCTTTTTAATTACACAGCTAATTTCTTGAGTATCCCATATTTTATTTCCGCTGGCTGCACTCCATTCTTTGGGCTGCTCGTTGACAGGATCGGCAAGCGCGGTATCATACTGTTCGCCTCCACATTCATTCTGATTAGTGTACACATCTCAATTCTCTTGGTTCCTCAATGCGGTGACAGTAATGACACCACCTGCATTAGCTACTGGTTTATTCTCCCCTTGGTTCTTCTTGGACTCTACTATTCAATATATGCAGCTGTTCTATGGCCATGCGTTCCACTTGTCTGCGAGACTAAAGTTGTTGGAACAGCTTTTGGTATCATCAATTGTATTCAAAATGCAGGTAATTTAATAAAATTTCAAACATAATAACCAAATAATTAATGTCTCTTTTCCTGTGTTTTTTCTTAATTTTTCTTCTTTTTTTGTAGGTCTTGCCATTGCTCCCTTGATAACTGGTGCGATCATCTCAGGTACCAGTAAAGACCATGGATATTTCTGGAATTAGATATTCTTCATTGCTGTATCTATTGTGACAGTAGTAGTGAATTTTTTTATCTACATCATCGATATTCGTGGAAAGAGGAGTCTGGACAAAGGTTTCAAAGAAGCACAAGAAGGCAAAGAAGGCGAAGACCATCAACAAGAGGAAGAGGCAAATCCAGCTAAACGTTCACTTGCTGCAAAGAGATCATTCGCACATTGAAAAAATTGTTTTTAAATATTCCAAAATGTATGTAGATTTTGAGTTATTATGTAATGAAATTGTAAGTCTTTTCAAACAATAAAACAAAAACAGATAACCTCATTAAATATTAATATAAGTAGAGTGATAATTGGGATGGAAAAATATATTCAAAAAGAGGTAAATGATTATTAATTAGGATGTTTCAGTGTCAAAAAAAGGGCTCGATTCTCTTGGATATATGTCCAATTCTTTCCAAACCTTCACGCCTTGAACAATCCTAGGAATCCACCTTTTTGTTGTTTGATTTTATCAACTTTCGCTTTGAGATCTGCTTTCTCTTTGTCAGCATACCCAAGCATATTCACAATCAACGTGAAATACTAATCGTTTTCAGATGCCGCCTTCTTGTCCCTGAAAACAAAACAAACACACCATTGAGCAACGCACAACACAAAAGAGTGATTCCCCCTCCACGAATTATTTGTTACTTTGAGTTGATGAGTGTTTCAATGTACGATGGGAAGAGTGCTTTGAGTGAATGCTTGATCGATGCATCTTGTGTTGTGATTTACTGTGCTTGCAACTGCTAAATGAGTCTTTCCTTCTATGCTAATTCGTTTTTGAGTTGAGTGATGTTCACGGAAGATAGCGAATTCCCAGAGGGAAGATTGTTGAAGTTAGGGGTATTCTAAATCGGCATTGAGTTATTTAATTAATAATTATTATTGTTTTGATTTATCGATGTATTGGGATTCCCCATGGAGCTATTCAAAGTGTTTTAATTCTACAACTCCGTCAGCTACTACCCGAGTTACTTCAGCTCGTTGTTTTTTCGTTTTTGTTCAAGCATAATGCGCTGCTGATCGGATTCGTTGTCTTCGATTTCTTGCTCTAATTACTCGATTTTTTATAAAAGTTCTGCGTTTTCTTTTTTTAAACTAGCTATTTCGAGCTGCTAGAACTCAAGCTAGTCATCCTTTGCACCGTTCGATAAGTCACTGTATCTCTAAAAAGAAACAGAAGAAGGGAATTTAATTGAAGAAATCAAACAGAAAGAAGAAAGAATTATGATTGAATACAAACAAAACACAAGATATTTTTCTCTTTCTCTCTTTTTACCCCTGAGTTTTGTTGATATCTTGGGTTGATTTCCCTTTCTTGTATTCTAAGATGTGTGCAGTTCAGAGGGTCTCTGTTCTCTTCGTCGTTAATAATGGGTCTTTAGACAATATCCTTGAATCGTTAGAGGTCTTTGATCTACTCGTCTTTTATCAATAGAGCCTGCTTGTAGCTCTTGGCTATTTTTGCTAGATCCTCGTCGTGCTTACTGCCATTTCGCTGCTTCAACCTAATCAGATTTTTCAAAAACAAAAAGCGATAAGAAATACAAAATATTGTTCGAATTATTTTATGATTTCCTTATTTTGTTAATTTTTTACTGTTGAAATTCCTTGAAAAGTGTCTGTATTTTCTTCAGCTGTTCACAGATGATTGGGTTCGTAAGATCCATTAACTAAAGCTCCTCATTCGCTAGTAGCCTCTCCAAACATCTTTCAACTTAATGTTCTAACTCCACTTTTTCTTCCACTTGCTGCCTAGCTTTCAATAATTTTGACTAGAAACCCTAAAACGATTCATTGTCGTAGATACTACGATTCTACAGATCATTATCGTCATCGTGAAGGTGTTGTTGTTGTTCCTCTTATTTGCCTTAGTTTGGTTAGATATTTTCTAGCTGTTTCTATCCTTATTGTGGTTCTTTTTTGAGTTCTTCTAACTCTTGCAATGCGATTTACAATGCTTTTTTTAGAGAATCCCCTCGTTCTCTCTACTCATCAAGCTGCATACGCATCTCAGCTTGATCGTCTAAATCTAAAATATCAAGCAAACACAAATTCATTATGCTGGGTGAATGAAAAGATAATAAAGACCTCACTCTTCTTTCTCCTCTTTCCTTTTATTTTCTTTTTTGTTCTTACGTGGTTGCGGTGCTTACAATTCATGCGAATCCTCCTCTACTTCTCCTAATAACTTGCTAATCTAATTCTGCAACCCAACTCGCTCTGTCACGATCATCTTATACTTCTACTCTAACGACGCAATCGTCTACAGCTACTCTTCATTCGAATTATTGATATTCTTCACTAAAATCGACAATTTATTGATTTCCTTATCCTTAGTTAACATACCGTCAGCGTGTTCCTTAACTAATTTCTGCATCTTCTCACTATGCATAGCTTTGAGTTCTTCGATGATTTTCTCACGCTCTTCAATAGCTGAAGATAACTCACAGATGCTCTAATGCTAAGCTACAAGATGACTCTCCTTCTCGCAGAGTTAGTTGTAAAGATCGTTGATGTCAATATCTTAGTTTGGAATGATAGATATCGGATTAGCAAGGCCAGTGCTCTCGTTGGTATTGTTGTTGATGCTTCCATTGTTTCCAGGTGTGCTTTCGTCAATATAATCAACCATTATCACCTATTCTGAGCCTTAATTCTAGTTATGATCTATTATTCCATTCTCATTTCCTTCTTTTTCTCCCTTTTCCATCAAATCTGCACCATCTTGTCTTTCAACTTCTCCTTATTATTCTTATCCTTCATCCCTTTAACCATCCTACTCCTCCATATTCCCCTTTTCCTCATTCTTCTACGATTTCATTAATTCACTAATCAACACCTATTACTATCTCAAACTCTCTTGCAATTCTGCAATTTAACTTTCTAACTCCAATCTACTCAGCTATTACTTCTGCAATTACTCCACGAGATCTTCAATTTATTTCGTATTTTCCTCCTAAACTACATCAGATTAGCTTGTAACCACGTGAACCACTTCTGCAACTTGTTGTACGATATTCTTCTACCCACTTCCTTATCCGTTATGATGCCCTCCTCTGGGTGCAATCGATCCATCATCTTATTTATTATCATCATCATCATCATCACCTGCATGACTCCCCATCTCTTCTTCCTTTATAATTCCTTATTCTAACCCATCTAACTACTCCTATAACTTAGCATTATTCATTTATTCTGCTTCTAACTCTTCTTCAAGATCATTCTGCGCTTCCTCTAACATCTAATTCACTCTCTCCAATCGATCCTTCTCAGAAATTATCCTTTTGTTTTCAGCTGTTAACAACGCTAATTGCTTTTCTAATTCTCCCTATCCTTTGTTTTGTTGTTATTTCTACCCTTCTTTTCTTTGTTCCTCTAACTTAGTCTACATTTCTTTCAAGTTAATTGCATAATCAGATTCTTTTCCTCTGAGTTCCTTCATTATTTCTTCAATTCTACCCTCATACTCTGATATTCTACCCTTCAATGCAATAACTGTTCCATTTTATTCGTCTAATTCTTTCTAATGTTTCAACATTTCTCCTTACATCGACTGTTTTGCTAAATCCTGTTATTCTTTCCCTTCTCTTACCTCTGCCTACAGCAATTCTATTTGCTTCTATTATGATTCACTTTCATTCTTGTATTTCTGAATATCTTTCTGTAATACCTCAATTTACCTGTTCCTTTCATCAATATTTGTCTTGAACTAGCAGTGAATCTCTTCCTCTTTGCGTTTTGTTTCAGCTATTTCAACTTAATGATCAGTTGAAACACCTATCAACTACGACTTCATCACTTACAGCTCCTCAAATATCGCTTCCTTCTCCTTTTGCAATGTCTAATTATCCTATTCAATCTATTAAATTCTATCTTCATGTACTTTAATCTCCTACTGTCTCTCCTTTAATCTCTCCTCCTTCTCTTAATTCAATAATCTATTCACCATTTCCTTCGATTCTTCTGTATTTTTTGCTACAATACCTTCAATCTCTTCAACCCTAGTCATTTCTGCTTTCCTCGTAGTTTCTTCAAATTTCTCTGTTATATCCTTGATTTAATCCCTTGCCACTTAAGTCTCCTCTTAGCTTTCCTTTAGTTAAACAGCATAACCATCCAATTCCTCCTACATCTTCAAGGATTCTTGTTATTTCTTAGTTAACTCTTCTTGAATAACTTTCTTCTCTTTAAGACATTCACTAAGCTAATCTGAGATTATTGAGAGTTTCTCATTCAAGGACGATATTTCATCAATTAATCCATTATTCTATCCGTTCAATATCTGATTGTGTTGTGTTAATTCCTCAATTTAACTATTTACCCCAACAGCAATCTCCATTTACTTCTCTGTCAAATCCTATTTCAATTTATTAACTTCTTCTGCATGAATCTCCTTGGTTGAGTTAATCTATCTCTTTAATTCCTCTGATTCTACAGTGAATCTATCAGTAAGTTCCTTCACTTTGAAAATGGACTCTTCCCTTATCTTCTCTATTTCTTAATTCTTCTGATTCTCTAAATTCTTCTTCGCATTCTCCTTATCTCTCATCAATTCATTTCTAATTCCCTATTCCTTCTCTTTCTCTTGAATTCTTGCAATCTCCAGTTCTTTCTTTGAATCCTCTCTTATTCTTCTCATTTCTTAATCTAACTAATCATTTTATTCCTTCATAAACCTATTAGACTGCATCAATCTTCCTTGTTCTTCTTTTAAATAATTCATTTCACTATTTCTAACCCCATCTCTCTCATGAATCTAACTCTTAAAGCTATCTAATTCTTTCTCCAATCTCTTCTTTTCCTCTTCGAAATTCTCCTTTTGCTTGATGATCTGTGCTTCCTTGAGACTAACTATTTCCTTGACTTCTTGAGAACTCGATTCTCTCGATAAATGCAGTTCAGCTTAACATTACATTAGTTCCTCAGTCAGTTACTTGTTCTTTGTCAAATTAGATTCCGCATTCCGCTTCTCTTATTAACAAACATCTTCAAGTTATTCATTTACCCTTGTAGCATGATCTAATTTCTAATCCATTTTCTCCTTCACATCTTGTAAATCACTTATTTCCTATGATTATCTTGATAACTCCTCCTTCAATCTCTTAATGTCCACAGCAAGCCCATTGATTTTCTCAATATCCTCTTGAATTCTCCTTTCAAGTTACACTTTCGTATCCTTAAACTACTCCTCAATCACCTCAAGTTCTCCTTTTCTCTTAAGTTCTTTTTTCTCCTCATCATCTAACTGCTTTCTCAACTCCTCCATCTCATCTTCAGCCTCCCGCAATCTCCTTAATCCTTCCTATTCCTTCACTACCATCGTCTCATTTATTTCCTTCAAACTTGAATTCAATTCCACTAAACTCTAATTTTACTCCTAAAGATCCTCCTATTAACCTGCCAATCTTCTCAATTCGATCTTAGCATCCTCTAAAGCAGCCACAGTCACCTCAAGATTCTTCTATAACTCCAATATCTTAGCATTCTACTCCTTGTTCGATTCTTTAAATCCTTGATTCTCCACCTGGATTGCTTCAATCATCTTCACATATCGCTATTTTTACTGTTCTTTCTCTGAATCCTACTTTTCCTTCAATTCTTCTAATTATCTTTGAACATAATCATCTCTTTCTCTCTTTTCCCTCTCAAACTTACCCATAAGCTCTTTAATCTCTTAATCTCTTCCTTGCACTTACTCCTTTAGATCAACAACACATCCCTCAAGCTCTCTATTTCTCAATTCAATTTACTTTTTCTCTTCAGTGCTAATATCCTCATTCTAACATCTCCTAGCATTATCAGCAGCAGCTTCAAGCTCTCTCTAAAGATCTTCAACTTCCCTATCTAATCCTCTTTATCCCTTCTATCTCATCTACTCTTCTCTCCCTTGCGTCTACTACATCATAACTATCTCCATCTCTTCTTTCCTCTGCTCCAGAACAGCATTCAATTAATCTTCTTACTAACTATAATTCTCCTGCAATAACTGATATTCCGAACTTATCCTCACATTCTCATCTCTCATCTTCTCTAATTCTTACTCTTAACCTTCGTTAATCTCCTTTAACTCCTCAATTACTCTCTTCATCTTCTCATTCTCTATTACAAACTCCCCCTTCAATCTTTCAAGTTCTTCCTTCTCCTATAAAACCCAACTCTTCTGCTCTTCTAATTCCTAGATTCCTTCCTTCAACGACCTATTTAACTACCCCAAACTCTCAATTTCCTTTTGTTTCTCTTCGATCTCACTGGTTAATGTGCTTACCGTCCGTTGCATGCCAATTATCTTAGCATCTTTCGAAGTTATCTACTGTTCTTGAACTTCTCTTCTCTTAATTCCATCACATAGTTCTCTTTATTCAAATCCCTTAAGCTTCTCCTACAAACCTTATTCTCTGCTAATCGCATTATCTCTCTCTTTCATAGCCTTCTCAGTGTCTCTTTCTAATTTTGTTATCGTTTCTTTCGCCTTCCCTAAAATCTCCTTGTATTCATTGACAGTAAAAATCGCCTCTTCTCGCTATGTCTACAACTAACTGTTACTGCCATTCACAGCAGACAATGATATCTACACTGCAGATAGCGCAACCTACAGCTGATCGTTGTGCTTCTTAAGATCATCGCAAAGAGTAGTTAATCTACCTAGATTCTTCATTTTAGATTCCAACTCGCGGAGGATACAATCAATATCAGAAATCCTGTTATTCATATTGTTGCTCTTGTTGCTCGCAGTGTGATGCGTCTAATTACCTAGAATATTCTTTAATTTCCCCAGTAACTCTGTCGCAAAAGCATCCAAAATACCGACACTATTGATATTCTATGTGTTCTAGTTATCACCATCTAAGCAAATATTGCTATTATTCTAATCATTTTAACTTCCCTTCTCCTTCAATTATTACAGCTATTACCTCTACCTCCCTTCACCTAGATCCTTTCCTTCTCCCAAAAACTACTATTACTCCTACTACATCTTCCCAATTTCCTAATCTATAAACATAATCAACTGCGCTATCTCATTCGCTTGTTTCGAATCCCCTGATGAAGACATCACCACTGCCATAAGCTCATTCCGTTTATTCTTCAATTACTCAATCTTTTCATCTTCCAACTACTCCATCATACCATCCTAACTATTCTCTCCTTCATCCTAATAATTCCCTTACATCTCCTCCTGTTCCGCCTGTTCCTCTATATCTCCCCTTCTGCTGTCATTCTTCCCATCATCCCTTTTGATATTCTGCAATACCATAACTTAATCCTACAAATTATCAATAATCCTCTCCTTAAACCCTAGATCTTCAATGAGCGCACTCAATTTCTCGCCTAGCATCTATTCAACCTGCATCACAGCCTCTGCTGCTTCTCGCTTAGCATTATCCAATTATTCACTCATTTCTAACTTAATTCTTCTCATCTCTTCATCCTTCTCCGTAATCACCTTGTACAACTTCTACAAACTCTTCTTTTTATCAAGTCCTTTCAACTCTAGCGAATGCACCTACAGCTGTAATTACCTGTTTTCCTCGCGTATTTCTAGAATCTACCCATTTTTCTCATCAATTATCTTTTTATAATACAACTCATTCTCTTGCAATATCCGCTTCTTCTCTCTGACCTCCTTCTCACTGCGATCTAACCGAATCTTCAAATACTCCGCTTCCTACTCCATCAGCTTTCTTTCCACTTGATTCTTACTCTGTATCCTATCCTGCATGAACTTCTCCTCTCGAGCTTGCGCTTTCTACGATTACGCTGAACTAGAACGAGTGTAATCTCTGCCGCTCTGATTCCTCAGATAACCGTCTACTGGCGTCATCACCATAGCTGCTGTTGTTGTCTAATTCATCCCTGCTTGTTTGCTCATCCATACCATAACCTAACTGGAACTCCCTCCTCCTCCTCTTTCCAAACTCCTGCTACCACCTTTAGTAGCAGTAGGAACATTCAGAGAAGTATTATTGCTGCTAGGAGTGTTTCTGAATCCATCCACAGTGCGGATATCAAATGACCTATCAATCAACCCAGCTTAGGAAGGCTAATGACTTTTACTCGGTAGATTATAACTTGTGTTATTGCTGTATTCCTTCTCAGGTTATTATTAATTATCCTGTATCTTATCCTATTCTCTCATGGGATGATGAGCAACCCTTCGCAGCTACTTCTACTCCATTCCTAGATGATTAATCCCCACCTGCATAACCTTGACTGTATTGCCTGTTACAGAATCAACTCCTCCTGACGAAGAGCACGGCGATTAGCAATCATTTAGTCTTTCAATATTTCTCTCTGGTTTTTGTTTAGTTCCACTGTTCTATTAACTATAGTAATTCCCTCTTTTGCCATGACAGAGACTGCTATTTGTTGCAGTGTTGTTAAGAATATGATTATTCATATGGTGATTCTGATTGTAGCTGTTGATATGCATGTACGCTGAGATTGGACTGTGTGAATAATCAGTTTGATTTAAATATTAGGGTAAGTTATCACCAAGCGAAGGGTGCTTAGAAGATTATGGAGAGATTACTGAAGATGGAAGGTAAGCAGGTTATTACTAATGATGCTATGATACTGGCCTTTCGTCGACGCGAGATTTATCAGAAGTTGTATTGGAGTTGTTGTTATGATTATTCTTAGCGCTGTTGTTATTGTTGCTACTGACTCTGATGCTATTCCCTGCGATAACAGCATGTGCGGCTGCAACTGATCCACTTCTTTAGTATTGCTTCTCAGTGGGATAGTTAGTTTTAACTGAGCGGGTTGGTTAAGAAGTGCGAAGAATCACATCATAGCTTGCAGGCAGGACGTTCTAATCTACGTCATCTAAGACTACCTGCTATTACTGCTATTACTGCAGTTGGTAATGCTATGACTGCTTAGGTTAATTCATGTAAGGATTCAACGACACTGGAGGACGAGTGTTTTATCTATTGTTGTTGTTGTTGTTGTTAAAACCCTGGGAGGATTATGACTATTATTCCTTCTGTAATTGCTGTTTCTACAGTTGCATAAGCTGCTATTGTGCTTATTGCAATTGTAACTTCTACGATTAATGCTATGTCGTCTGTACAACAAGATCACGAGAAGAAGTATCAGGAGAGTTCTAGCAGCTCGAGTGCTTAGAGATATTATGCAATTGTTTGGTAGGCTTACTGCTAGGAGTATTGCTGATGATGTTATTGGTGGTTTGGAGATATGGTCCTTGTTATCTCGACCGACTTATTTAAAAGGATTACGATGATTAATACTAACTCCCATTCCCATTTCCACCAGCAGCTCCTCCTTGCAACTACTGCTGTGGATTCACAACATTAGTATTGTTGAGTTTCTTGATGTAATTATTAGTTTTGCTGATAGGATACAGCTTATCTTACGAAGCACGGTTTTGCATGTAAAATGACGCAGAAGAAGTCTATCCATAGCAATCGATAAACGCATTTGGTTCGGAAGCTACTCTCTCCATGCTAGTTCGTTCTGCTCGTGCTTAGGGTTAATCTAAGTGGGTAGGTTTTTATCTAGCTACTGGATTCTATTTAGATATATGATTACTCTAAGCTGACCCCCCTGAAACGAGATACTCTGATATGCTGCGTCGCTGCTGGCTTTCTCTGTTGTTTTAACATGAGTTTGATGATAGTCCTTGACTATCGGATATTTCAAGATCAACATTCTCGTATGTTTCGTGGTTGGGGTATTGCTACTGCTGAAACATCTAGCCTTCATAGTCATCTTGATTGTCGTAGTAGTATTCGTCATTCTACTACTACTGCTAAATCTACTAATGATGTAATTGCATCTTCTGATGTCTAAAAATAATGAAACAAATACAATATTCAAAAAAAACACATCTGAAAATTGGATGATAATCTTACTGTAATTACATCTATTGCTACTCATTGCTTGATTGACGGCTACCCCTGGAGACTGGTGTTCTGTTCTGCTGCATTTCTCTCTTCTTTGTCTCGTTTTTTAGTCGTCAGGAAAAAAGAAATAAATTCTCTTTGAAAATTCGAAAAATATTTTTGAGTATTATTTATATTATGTTCCTCTTTCTCTCTCTGTTTCTCTCGATTCATAGCCAATCTTCCTTAAAATCAATTCTGATTTTTTTTCCCCGCTTTCGTACTAATTCAAGTGAATGGTTTGTTTGGATTATCATTGTCTCTCTCTCACTTTCATAATAATCTTTTGGAATTTTGAATAACCATACAATTTGGAATTCAGTTGTTAATGATGTATTTTGAATCCTTTTGTTGATGTCCTAATTGATAATAGCAATTAATTGATTCTAGCCATTGATAAAATGAATCTTATATACGCGGAAAGATTAAAATTGCTTTTGGAATTATTGTTTAACTCTATTTTTAAAAATGAACTCCGTGTTTGTTAAAATTGCGTTCTATGAATAAGACAGCCATATTATTGTAGATTTTTAGTTTTGATTTTATAATATAATGCATTTGATTTGGTTGTAATTCAACTGAACTAATCTTAGAAAAGATCTTTTTGTTATTGGCATAACTTACAATATGTTCCAGTGCGAGATTCAAAATGTATATTTATGAAAAAGTGAACAAATTAAGAAGGAAGGACTGCTGAGGAGACAATAAATAAATCAGAAAAATATCCTTGATTGTTTGTGATTATGTATCCTTGATATTGAATTGAAGAATCCAATTAATTCAAATAAATCAA
>Ga0302271_10003312_pt1 | contig 13712 bp, 8 predicted proteins | sample III_Bog_N1_1_FD_198767 | JGI IMG/M metagenome (GOLD analysis project Ga0302271, IMG submission 198767) | Peat permafrost microbial communities from Stordalen Mire near Abisko, Sweden - III_Bog_N1_1 | ecosystem: Environmental > Terrestrial > Soil > Wetlands > Peat | place: Sweden: Abisko... | reverse complement strand
GAAGTTATTACTGAGACGATGGGGAAGGATAAACCCAGAGATGTTCCTTCAGGACTAACTAATCATCATAGTATTAACCATCTTTTAGTTCTTCTCCTCTTTTTCTGAACAATAAATTCGTTATTTTTTCCTCTAAGTTTCTTCTTAATTTGATCCTCTGGAGCCTATAACCCAGCAACAACCTTCATTATTTGTAGATACCTATTTTCCTAAACAAATTCCTCAGTTGTCCTTTCTGAAGTCCTTCGTTATTAGCTACATAATCTCACTAAAGCTTCCTCTTTCATTTTTATCACTTAAGATATAAAGTTCTGTTAAACGTTCTAAGCCTTACGATTGAATAAGAGGCGATTTTTTGCAAAATTTAAATTTTCCATTTTCTTTTTTACCAAGTAGTACACCTACCCTTTTAGTTAGCTTCATTATTCTCAGAAAAAAAAGGCAATTTTCAGTCATTCCAGTTCATCTTTGTCTTCGTACTGTTTGTTCTTCAGTTAGACAGAAATCATTCAGATTAGGAATGCTGTAAATGAGGGATAAATTAATGTTAGCCCTTCAAGATGAATGAAAATATGTGTAACTCCCTTTTTAATAAGAATAATCATGTCTGCATACACATCATTTTTATATTCATTTTCATTGATTCCTAGACCAGAATGGCCGAGAAACAACCAACTAATCAATCTTACATATTCATTTTTTTTACAGTGGCATCAATCCCATTTATCTTAAGGAATTCATCAAGAATATCCTTCAAACAAATCTTTTTTATTTTCTTCAAACGAAATATTAAGTCGTTTGAGTTTTTCTTGGGAAAATCTGAGCTAATTTGAGTGTTGCTAAAAAAACTAAACATTCTTCTTTTCAGAATTCGTTTCCATTAGATTGATCTTTGTTCTTAGATAACCAATTAAAGAGAGAGTAATATGCGAATTTTTAATTCAATTAAGTTTTCAGATTATTTTTTGAAACGATCAAAAATGAGAAAATTACTAATTTTGGTGGGAGGATTTGGGTTCAACCAAGCTATTCCCTATGTACTGGGAAATATATATTTCAAGGAGACTGTGATAAAAGGAGAGTGGAAACAAAAGCAAAAAACAATTGTCCATAGAATATTTTATTGCTTTATCTTGACAATCGATGTATCTAGAAAATACTTGTTGTAACTACACATCCGAAACTTGGTAAAGTTTTATGTTGATTTTAACATTTTTATTAGTGACTGCAAAAACGTAAATTTGTAAATCGATTGTCTTATTTGTCGTCATTAATATGTTTAATAATTTTGAGCATTATCAACAAAAGGTAATTCAACAAATCTGTGAACTAAGAAAGATTTTCTTTTACTATTCTTAGATAAATCTACTTTTAAATAATTATCGTTGTTTAAACTCTGTGATGGTAATTTATTAGTCTTGTCATTTCTCACTAAACCGAAATTTTATATTGAATAATTATCATACTCAAGCAATTTTACGAAACACTTATGGCGTTGTCTCCATTCTAAATAGGTTGTTTATTATGTTGTTTATATTTTATCACAAATAAATTAATAAATCTAACTTGAAATGAATCAATCAAAAAACAAATAAAAAAACGAAACAAATACTGTTTCAATATAAAAAAACAATCAAAGAAAAAACCTTCTTCACTTTTTACTCTCCACAAACTCTCTCACTTTCATCTCCACTTCAATTTTATTAATTTCTTAATATCGATATTTTTTCCGAGCAATTTTGTTATCTTAGTAATAAGACGCATGAAAATAACTTTAATCAGGATAATCAACATAGAATGATTTCTTAACAACTTTAGTTCCTTCCTTTTCTCTTAATTCGTTGACCCAATTGAAAACTCCACCAATCAATTAAATAATTCCTCTCGCGATAATTGAACGATAAATAGGTAAATGTGATTAATAAATCTTCTCTCTTTATTACTGGATTTAATACCGATTCGATTTCTGTTTGGTATGCTTGCAGCCCTTTTTGGAGTAGCTAAAACTTGTTATTGGCATTATTGCTATTGGTATCTCTGCTGCTTGTGCTATTATTATAATTAAAGCTACTACTTCTACTGAAAATGATACTATCGAGTAATGTAAAATGATTCATGAATAATAAAAAGCATATTTCTAAAGTTGCTGAAATTAACAGATCCAAACAGACATGAACTATTAAGTTCTACGACAAAAAGGAAAGAAGATTCATTTTGTAATATAAAGAGTGTTGCTGAAAATATTTCGCTAAAACTAGTGTGTTTGGACAGAAAAAGTGAAACATTTTCAGCAACACCCTATAAAATCATGATTATTACTTTTTGTAAGGAGCATTTTGGAGCTGATTTTCTCTTTCTTGATGCAATTTTTCTATGAGCTTTTTCAAGTCAACTCTCCAAGGCAGTGAATCGAGTAGCCTATTGATTCTTCAAGGCAGTTAATCAATCCTTTATGCAAGGAGCATCCTTTCCTTCTTTGATAAAAAGTAAGAGTTAAAAAAATATTAGTATTTTACTATGGATTTCTAATTTCTAATTTGCTTTTGCGCTAGGAAGCAAATACAATGAAACTCTTAGGTTCAAAACTAATAACCTCAAATTCAAAATATCAAATTAACAATAATTATTCTGATCGAGCTTTCACCTTCATCGACATTATCTCATTTCAAAACATCTCGAAAATAAATCAATCACAATAATCAAATCATAAACAAACATAATCAGAAACAAAATGGAAAATAATAAACGATAATAAATCAATAACTTCAACTCCAAAAAAAATATCTGAATGAGAAACTTCATACACTCAACAACACCAAACATGAAATCGAAGAATGTTAGTATTGTGAGTTCCAAAGCAATATCTCCCAACTTTTACAACATTACAAACAAAAACATTCTAAATAATTCTGTGAGATTTACTACGAATTTGAAATCTGTCCGGCTTGTTTCAAACCTATCAAATCACCTTCATTTTTTAATCACTTCGAAGTATGCGCTAATGATACATTAGATGGTGCTTCAGCACTCTGAGGCCGTATGCCTAATAAAAAATTATTATCTGTAAAACGTAATGTGGTTAAGGTTGTGGTTAATTAACAAAAAATGATTAAAACATAAACTAAACCCATAATTAATAAATTCTCAATTATACTATTGACATGCTTAATATAATATCAAAGCAGATATCATTGTTTGATTATCTTTTCCTTTGGCGGTGGTAGCAACTTCAACTCTAACTCCTTCACTTCTTCTGCATTCCCGTTAAAAATGTTCTTTAGAGCCCTACAAAAAAGAGAATATTGTACTAAAACATGATCGATAAACAAATTAAATGCTTCCCTTATTTTCAAATTTATTTTCTTAAATTCTAAAAAGCAAAAGAGATAGAATTTGGTCAGAATCAATAAAATAACATTTATCAAACTAACGCTCTTTTTAGGTTACTTTAAGCTTTTTTTAGCTGATGATATTTTCACAGGTGTGTGTATCTGCGTTGGAAAGAGATTATCTTGAATGATCTTTAATCCCTCTTGTATCTTCTCTTCTTCTTATCGCAAAGAAGTGTAAACCTCTCTTTTTTCATAAAATTACAACAATTAACATCTTACACAACTAACTATTCTTACCTTTTAGCCATTTTGAGATATTCTCTTTAATTCCTAATATCTGCAATATTTTCATCATGATTCTTCTATTTCTCCAACATTTAATCCAATCGATAATCATTAATGCGATGCTTTCTTTAGTTATTTTCGTGCATATAATCATGTTTAAGCTATCTCAGTTCCTGCCTCATCTTAAAAAGATCTTCCTATTCTTCCTATTTATTATAAAGTCAGTTATCCTTTTAATTCATTTCTCAACTTACTTTTCTCTTATGCAAGTTTTCTTCAATTTTCTAAAATTTTATGTTAGATTTATCTCCCATATCTTTCCTTTGTGAATCGACACTCCTTTAGTTTTCTTTAATCTGATTTAATTTCTTATGCTATTGTTCTCTTCTTTCTGCACTCATCATAATAGATGCTTCAAATTACTCTAATAAAAAGATATAAAATTCCCTCAATAATTAGAATATTATCTCATAATCTAAAATAAAATCTGTTATTTACTTTTAAATGTCTCCTCTTTTTCATAGAGTTTCCCAATATACGCTGAAAATTCTGCTTTTTTTCTTATTTGTTCTTATTGTTAAAAACTCTTAATTCGTTCTTCTTCCGCAGAGAGCCTTTATCTAGCTCGATACTGCTTTTCAAGAAGATTTTAGTGATATTTAGAATCTGATTCAGCAACTTTGGTTAGATAATGCTGATAGATTTTTTTAACCTATTCAAAGTTTTTTAATTCACATTCTGATTTTACACTTGAAATTCGCTTAAATCTATCTGCTTTTTCTTTCCTTTTCTCTTCCCTAACAGCTTGCTCCTCTTCACTTATCTTCAACATCCTGTCTTTTCTTTTTAGATATTTTTAGTTTGTAAAAACAAAACAATCAAACTCAATAAACAACTTACGTATGCTAGAGACGTTCAAGTCGCTGCATGTTCTCTTTTATCTTAATGTTCTCTGCTCCTTTACTGAGATTCCTAAGATGGGTTAGCTTTTCTTGGGCTTAAACTTTTTTTTCTTCAAGTTTTTTCTGCTTGAGTTCTTCTTCTTTTATCTTAAATTGAAGAATTCTTTTTTCGCGTTCTTTCATTTCTTCTGCAAGTTTCTACTTTTTGTAATCTTCTCTGAATACAATCTGAGCTTCTTTCTGATATTTACAAAGAATAAGATTAGAAATGATCTTATTATTAACAAAAAATTTACCTGCTTTTAAGATTTTAAACGATTAAACCGTTCTATTTCTTATTCCATCTAACCTTCAAATCCTTCTCGATCTAAATACTCTACATTTCCATAAATCCTACCTGCGCTGAGTGAGTCAGCACTGCCAACTCCTTACCTTAAGTACTTTACAGTCTTTTCAAGAGTCAACTTAGAAGTAGAAGACACCTCTCTTTAATTAAAAAGCAGTTACATTTTGCAATCATATCTAAAATATTTACGGAAATCTAGAGTTTCTGCTTAAATTATTCGGAGACAAAAACTATGGGCTCACGCTTGCCTTAGGAGACTGAATATCAGCTGCTTATAAACTGCTATTTATTATGTGTGATTTTCTCCCATTGGTAATAGCACTTCTATTAATGCAAACTGATAAATTTTTCTTTCTATTTCCTTCATTAATTGGAGTTTATGATTTCAAAACACCTTATGGTAAATAAAATCTAGGCTGCTGATTATTGTGTGCTTCCAAAGGTGGATTTGAAATGACTGATTCATTTAGCTTACACTCTCTTTCATGTCTAATAATCTCTCTTCTTTTATCTTAGATATCGATTGCATCCTCTAAAAGAATAATTTGTCAATCAAAAAAGAGGTTGTAAAGCTAAAGGAGATTAATATCATTGTCAGCAAATAATAAGTACAAATGAGTCTGTCTTGATAATGAATATATCTGAGTTCCTGAACTTTTTCAGTGATTCCTGGTCCACCGAATTCTTCGGGTTCTCTTTAATAAGGAAATGATTCAGTTCAAAAAATGCATTAAAAAAAGATTCAAATAACATTTTATGTTTCATGCGTTAGTTATTGAAATGTCAATATTAATCCTGGCAAGGATTCTAAAAATAACTATTTTGCTAAGTGAATTGGATTCCTAAAGTAACAAATCACATTGATTTACTTATGAATAATTGATGTCTCTAAGATCCCAAGTTATTTTATTGCTAGTTAAGTACGGGGACTATCAAGACGCAAGTTCATAGTCTTGTGAGTGTGAAGATTTACTAAAACAAATGGTGGGATATTCTATTTGATTTCTATAGGAGAAGGTTTGGTTGGTTGAGTAGTAAGCATAACAGAGTGTCTTTTAAGCGACTAGCGATGCTAAAAATTCGAAGGTGAGATATTTCCTGAACTTAAAATAGCAATCTTTTGATCAGTCATTTTGTTACGCAAACGTTGAAACGAAGCTTAATTACAATTACAAATTTTTTGTCTTAAGAAGAAATATTATGGAGGTTATCCTAATAAATCAAAGTTATTAACAAAAATATCACAAATACTGAACAGATGGGAATGCATAACAAAAAATAATTGTACTACCTAGATTTTTTTATTTTTTCCTTTCACTTTATGCTTTTTCAAATAAAATTTTAAGCAATTCGAAAAAAAATTATTTGTTAAAAAAATTAAGAAAACTAGCTTGTTTTGAATGAAAAATATCAATTGATTGTTCAATAAGCTATTCAAAAAAAAAACTTAAAATGAAAGGATATTAGATTGATTATGAGTTAATAATAATAATATTATGAGTTTGAGAAATGTGATAAATGGAAATTTAGATTGTCATTGAGGAGAAAAGGCTCTTGTGCTTTATTAATAGAAAAACTTAAAAAATTATTTCAAAACACTTTTTGTTAAACACTTTTTTAGCAAAAAAAAAAAAAACAGTTGAAGTGGAGAAATCATAGAAAAATGATTCAATTTTCTTGTTAGAATGATTAGTTTTTTGTATCAGAAATTGTTGGGATAAAGTGGAAGTGTTGTTTAGCTAAATGCTGGGAGCAATATTGTCTAAAAAATTGAATTAAAAAGATATTTCCTTTTTTAAAACTCACAATTAAGCACAAAAAGAATACATCATTTTTAAACAAATATTTCAGTTTATTTCAATCAATTAAGTAGAACAGAATCCTTTCAAGTCCCTAAAGAAACAAGACAGTTCCCAAACAAAAAATGTACTATTAAGAATCAACATATTTAGATTTAAAAAAGCAAGTGCACAAGTTCAGTTATGAGTCTCTCACAAATGCAGGAGTCATCGAAGAAGTTCAGGAGATCGTTTCTGATACAGTCAACGAGCTTCATGAAGGAGTTTCTTAGAATACTTATCTTTTCGTTCAAGAAAAAGATATCCTCTAAGCTGATGTAAAAAATATATGCTTGTATTTCCGTCAAACAGAAATCGAATCATATTAAACAATCAGCAGTAAATAGCTCAAGCAATTTCCATATACAAAGATCACTGAGCGTCTCAATTACATTATCTAAAAGTATTAAGAACAGCCAGCTTTACTTGATCCTGTCATGGATTCAATTATCTTGCCTCTCATGCATGAAGTCAATCTCTTCTTGTAGAAATTCATGGCTGACACACTAATAGGTAAAATCGATTTTAAAAAAGGATAGTTTCTGATTGATTTGTAAAAAATAGAGAAGGAAAACGTGAATTCAATGAAGTCTCCTAGTAACAAATTAAATATTCCTGCGCTTGTTCTTATCAATTTTTGTTAATTTATCCAGAAAAAGATCAATAGAGTTTCCATTAACTAATGGCAGTTGTTTATATGCTCTGCAAAGTGAGAAATTACAAATACATCAATAAATTCTTCCCTCATGAAGTCAAGGATCTTGAGCCAGTAGTATTCTACTTGATTGAGCAGAGTGCTATTCAAACTGAAATATGGGAGACTAAGTATGTTTTGTTGCTTTGGATGTCGATTATTATCTTAGTACCATTTGATCTGGTTACAATCGACTCAAAACACATGAAAATGAAGACATTCAACTCGTTGGGAGTAGCTTCTAAAGCGAAATCTCAAGATGCTCCTGAGATTTGTGAAGGAATAACACAAAATCTGATAGAAATTGGAAAGTTCTATCTCAATAGTTCAACAAAACTTCGTGAAGCTTCTTCTAAGTTTTTAAGCAATTTCTTTGCTCGTCCAGACATCTAAAAAACAACCAATTTGACGGATTATGTCCATTGGTGTAGAAGCACTTTGACTGCTCTGGAGACAGACCCTTTTTCTATTAACTTATGTGCTGGAATCTACTCTTCACTTGTGGAGATTTTTAAAATTGGTTAACGCAGGGAGTTCCTTCAAGTTATTCCCTTGCTGACTTCCCTGATTAAATATGAAACTCCAGAAGGTAAAAAGATGAATGAGAATACTGCAATCAGACATCTCAAATGCAAACTAGCTTAGAGGATAGGTACATAGATTTATCTTTTTACAATTTAACTAAAATTATTTTTTAATTCAAAGGACTCGTTTACCTTCGTCCTCGTCTTGTTTCTTGGGCATACCGAAGAGGAAACAAATCATTAGTTGAGAATATGAAAAAGACAATCACTGACTCAAAAATGCAGACGAATGTGGCTAAAATAATCAAAGAAGATAAGAATTAACTCAAAAAACAAGAGAGTTCTTCATAAGAAAAGGCAATTATTTCTCTTAATAGCACATCTTATTTCGAAGATGTAGACTAAATCGCACTAGAGAATATTATTGATTACTTGCTAGAATGCCTAAGAGATAAGACTACAGTTGTAAGATGGTCTGCTGCTAAAGGAATAGGCCGTATCACAGCAAGACTTGATATTCACATGGCAGATGATGTAGTTAACTCGGTTATTGATTTGTTCTCTCCCAACGAAACTGAAGATACTTGGCATGGAGGTTGCCTTACATTAGGCGAGTTATCCAGAAGAGGGCTACTTCTTCCAAGTAGGCTTGCTGAAGTATTTCCTATTCTGTACAAAGCTCTTCACTTTGATTAGAACCAAGGTACAAACTATTGTTTTGCAAATAGAAAAAATTATTTAATTAATTCTTGAATTGATTAGGTAATTATTCTGTTGGAGCAAATGTTAGAGACAGTGCTTGCTACATTACATGGGCCTTTGCTAGAGCATACGACCCAGAAGTTCTATCACCTTACGTTGAGGAATTATCTAAGAATTTACTCATCACCTGCTTGTATGATCGAGAAGTAAATTGCAGACGTGCAGCTTCTGCAGCGTTTCAAGAACATGTTGGAAGATAGGGTTCATTTGCTTATGGAATCTAAATTCTAACTGAAGCTGATTACTTTACACTTGGGCTCCGCAGTAATGCTTACCTAAACATCGGGCTTTACGTGTCACATTACAAAGTAATTTAATTGTTTTAGGTTGCTATTCCTTTAAATATTTTTGAATTATCTTAGACCTATCTTCGAAGCTTTATCGAGCATCTTGCGTTCTCTAAACTCCGTCATCAAGATGTAGATCTCAGAAGACTTGCTGCTGCTTCACTTTGTTTAATGACTCCACTTGACCCAGAGTTCATGATCAAAGATGTTCTCAAAGGGCTCTTGAATTATGTCACCCACGAAGTAGTTGAAATCAGGCATGGTGCACTCTATGGAATAGCTGAAATTCTAGTAGGCGCATGTGGAAGAAGTGACTTACATAATATGAAGGGAGAAATGAAGGATAGTGTGTTCTTAAAGACACTCTCTTCAAACGAAAGAAAGTTAATAAAAGCTGGTGAATATATGACTAAATTCAAGGAGGATTATAAACAGCTCAGAACAAACAATAACATTTCTATTTTACTGGAAGATGAGTCTCTTTCATTAGTGTTAGACGTAGTAAATTAAATAGAAAAGGCAAGACTGTTCAGAGGCAAAGGAGGAGAGTTCATGAGACTCGCAATATGCAGATTTATCGAAGCTGTTTCTATTTCTCAACTTCCAGCTAAACCAGTTCATCTCAAGCGATACATGGTAAAGATGATATTGGGTTTTTCATATTAAATTCCTATTTATTTATTATTAGGATACAATTGAAGATTGTTTGAAGAGCTTCTAAGAAAATATTTAATTATCTGCTGCAAGATCGTTAAAGACATTTAGTGCATCCTTCCACACTTCTCCTAAAAAAGAATTCACTTCTTACGTTTCTAAATTCCTTAAATCAGCCTCAACTGATCTTAATGTCGCAGTTACAAGAGGATACACTTTAGGTCTAGCAGCATTTTCTGAACCTCTCCTTAAAGAAAATGTACTTTATTTTTTACATAAATGTTTCATTTACATCTTTTGTGTCAGCTTGAAGAAATAATTAGAGTGCTTGCAGAGAATTGCGTCGTAAAAGGAAAAGAAGAAGATGATGCCGATACAAGAAAATTTTCAGTCTAAGCATTTGCTAAGGTTATTGGTATTGTCGGTCTAGGAGCTAATTCTTGTGTGGAATAAGCTCAATTCGATAGAATATTTGATCTTTGTCGACAAGTTATGTAAGATTATACAATGGATAAACGAGGTGATATTGGGTCAATTGTGCGTGAAGCATCTATGGTAGTTATGCTGACGATTCTTAAGAAATGGGTTGGTGCAGCAAATGAACCTGAAAACACCAGAACTAAACTACAAATATCCCAAGAATCAATGCATACAATCATTGGGCTTGTGTTGTAATAACTCAGTGAAAAGATAGACAGAGTCCGATTAGTAGCTGGAAGTGTGTTGCAAGATATCTTTGATAACTTATATGACACTCTTCCTGACTTCCCAAAGAAAAAAGAACTTCATGCTATCTTCTCTAAAAAGAATATCACTATGCTTGTGCAGCGGGACGAAGATAGAATGGATGCAGCCTTTGAGACAGAAGTCATCAAAGCAGAGTTAGCTTTCTTTGCGAATGAATAAAATCTGAAAACCAATGATTTTATTTTCTACTGGAATCAGCCTCATGGTATTTATCCAGTCGTTGTTCCTCTTCTTGCGTTCCCTGAATACACTTACTACATCGTATAATAAATTATTTTCAAGAAGATTTTTTTATAAGTTTAATCTAAATATATTAATCATAGATTAAAGGACTTTGCGTGAGTGTAGGTGGAATTACAGAAAGTATCGTAAAATATTCTCTTGGTGCATTAACTCAGTTTGTTTCTGCTATTGCGTAATCATTTTTAAACTTAAAATGAGTTCTCATATGATTTCTTTTTCACAGTAAGGATTCCAACAATTCAAGGGAAGTTTTCGATTCAATTTTCCAAAATGTAATTCGTATCCTCGAGGAACATCAAAAGGAAGAAAGGATCATCACGCCAATGTTCAAAACATTAGACTTTATGTTCGAAAAGAGTGAGATTCTAAGCTGGGTTAAAGATACATCATTTGGAGAGAAAATATTTGCGATTATCGGCAAGGAAACCAAAGGAACTAAATCAATGACAAAGGTATTTTGCCAGAAAATATGAGATCTTAAAATTATAATCCTGTTTATTTTGCTTAGATTCCAGCTGCAGTTGGGCTAATTGTCGGACTCATGAACTTACAAAAAGAAGGAATGCAAGAATAAATCCTTGAATTGGAGCTCGAAATATTATCACACAAGTATTATTCTATTTGATTTTCTCTCAAGAAATTGTATTAATCTGGTTTGCATCCTTTGATTGAATTAGATTCCCAAAAATCCGAAAAGCAATGGCAGACAAACTTTACCTACTAATGCTTGCTTCAGGAGAGGAGTTCTTTGGAGAAGAAAAGAGCGATAGATGCATTGAAATGCTCACAGAAAGAGATTGGCTTGAGGTAATAATATGTTTCATTAAAACTTTCAAATAAATAACAAGAAATTAATTAATCTCAGGAGAGGTAATCATTTGAAGGAGTTGAATCTACTTTCAGAGAGATATTTGATCTTCCAAAGAAAGCTACAATCAAAGAAGATTTATGAGCTAGAATTATTAGTTTTAGGTGAGAACAAAACCTTTATCGAAGTTACCATTCTTAGTCAATATATTTCACAATGTTTATTTAAAAAAATACATATTGCAATCAAATCTAGAAGTAGACAGAGTTTAAATGGTGGTATTCTCATAATAGCCTTAAAGTAGGGGAGAGGGGGTAGAATTTACAGAAAACGATTTGAATATTTAAATTATTTTGGATTTAAAAATTGAATTAGTTTCAATGATTAATTTTATAAACAGGAAGGTTGAAAATAGCAATTTAACTAATAAAACTGTTAATATTATGAAATAAATCTTTTTTGTTCATCAAAACACATATTGAAATGCTTATTCCTTTTATTATTAGGTGAAGAGAATCTTTTCTATTGTATTTTGTGCACTCCTTAGAATTATTGAGTTAAAAATTAGAAGGATAGATTTTTCTCTTATTATTTTTATTCGACTTTCACACCAATTTGTCTACCTTAATATTGGATACATCATCTCTCTATCTCTGCATATTTAAACAGAATTCTGTTAGTTTGTTAGTTCTAAAAGGATCGATTATCCTTATTCTTTTACTATTTTCAGCAGTTATCAGCTCTCCCACTTAGATCATTTGATTTTTAATCTCAAAACTATCTCAAACACACAAACATTCTCTAATATCCTAGAAGCAAAGATACTCTTAACTTATTAGACAACGAGTCCGTTTATCTCTTAAAAATGGGATCGAATTCATCTAAATTCAGCAATTGCTGTTCCTGCCTAGAAACTTAAGTTGGAGAAGATATCCCCAAGAAAGGCAATAGTATCAGCCTTCAAAAGAATAACACCATAATCACCATAGGAAAGGAGACTGTAGCTTTCACTTCAAGTCAACACAAGGAAAATGACTAGTCCAAACAAAACCAGCCTTTCTCTATGTGTTTTATTGGTGAAAAGTAATCTGGGAAGACTACACTGATCAACGCTCTACGAGGGAAATCCACTAGCTCAACATTTCCAACAACATGTAAATTCTACCACTTATTGTTTATTGAGCTTAAAGCTTTTATTATCTGTTTATGGATACAGTGACTTTTCTTTTATTAAAAATAATTCACTCCGCACTTACTCTCTCCCACCGAATAAAATTCCAAATTCACCTCATATCTCTAAATAAAGGATAAATCTGATCCACTTCATTCAAGAGGCTGATTATCGATGTATTTTATGAAGGAATTCAATTCCCCCAATCTATCTAGTTTTCCATTGATTTTTACCAATGTTTTTAATTAAGAAAAGTATTATTAGTAATGAGAAACTAATTTATTCCTTTTTGATGCAGATCCAGAAAGGAATATTCTGAGAATACAAAACTACGAAAAAGAGACTACCATTGTGATGACAGAAGTTGACTTTGATTATATTTCAACTTCCTAGGGTAAAAAATTCTCAGAAAATGCAGATTTATTAGTTTTCATCTTAAAACAAGATGAAGATAGACTCTTTAGAGATTAAATCAGAAAAGTAGCTTCCCATCGAGCTTCATATAAACAATAAGGAAACTCTTTTAAATTTGTAGTAATGGTTTCAAGAGATCTAGAGTAAATTAAGGTTCAAACTGTATAGATCCTCACTGAATACTCCCTCCCAAGCACAGATATATTTTATTATAATTACAATTCCTCTAGTAGGGAATCCTTAGCTGATCTTCGATCTTAGATGGCCAAACTGAGTTCCAAAAATAAACTGGTGCTTTGAATTTCTTCCTTCAAATTTTCTCAATCATTTAATCAAGCTTTCTAAGTGACAATATTTTCCACTCTCTTTCTCTCTCTCTCACATTCATTTATTTATTTATTTAATAAAATCTTGTACTAACTTATTCATTATTACTTATTTATGTTTACAATCTGGTTAAAATTAGTTTATTTATTTTCATCCAAATTTCATCCGCTTAAACTATTCAAAAACATATCTTACTTCTTTCGTTTCAGGATCATTCATATTGAATTCTAAACTACAAAAAAGTGTAGCTGGAAATAATAAAATACCCTCATCTCCGCTCTCCCAGTAGAGGATTAGAGTGCTAGACTCTCGGGTTGTTAAGAAGTTATGAGGGAAGAATTTTCTTTATTTTCGAGAGAGGTCTTTTTTGGCAGATTG
>Ga0302271_10003311_pt1 | contig 13715 bp, 10 predicted proteins | sample III_Bog_N1_1_FD_198767 | JGI IMG/M metagenome (GOLD analysis project Ga0302271, IMG submission 198767) | Peat permafrost microbial communities from Stordalen Mire near Abisko, Sweden - III_Bog_N1_1 | ecosystem: Environmental > Terrestrial > Soil > Wetlands > Peat | place: Sweden: Abisko... | reverse complement strand
ATGCTAAAGATAAACATTTTCAAATATTTTAACAATTTCTTCAACAACAAAAAGAATTACATATTTTTTTGCCAAGACGAGCAAAGAAATTCTCGATATTCACACTAACAGTAGGCATATTTTTGAGTACGTAACTAGGTCTCTTGCAAAACCTCTTGATTTATTCTCCTTTTGGAAAGATTTTGTAAGTCTTATTTATTAGTTTTATTAGTATTTCTTAATGTCTCTTTAGTTGGGGAGGGGTTAATTTGTCTCTCTTTTCTTTCTCCGCTGACAGTAGAATCAAAAACCAACAACACCAAAATAAAATAGAAAACAAATGGTTAAGATTTCCCTTTGCTAGTATGCATCTTTGAGTGAATTTGTACTGATACATGTTATTGTTGCACTGTTTATGGCAGCTTTGGTTGACTTAATCTAAGAATATTACCGTTTTCAATTAGTGCTAGGGTCGATTTAAGAAATTAATTTCATTAATCATAAATATGTATGTCCATGTTCTCTTTTGTTTATATCCTTATTCAGTGTTGACAGCACTGAAGGCAACAAGAGTTAGAAAATATATTTTTAAGTCAGTATGTGTGTCAAATAACACTTTCAATGCCATTCATTATTTATTTATTTTTATCTTGAACTAACTTCCCAAAAAGAAACTATTATATATAATTATTATTGCACTTGAATCTCTAATAAGAATAAAACAACAATAGTAAGAAGAATCTAAAGCGTGATAGCAAATTAAGAGCAATGAGTAATATTAGCAGTAGCAATACTAATAATAGACTCATTGCGCCTTCAACTAATAGTCTACGCTCTCCTTAGTAGTCGATTACTTCATTCTTAGATGTAAGGAAGTAGCTTTATTAGCGAGATAAGGAGATTAGTACATAATATTAAGAGAGTTTAAGAAAATCTTTTCTCAATGAAATAGCGCAAACCCAGTTGCTTCATGATTACTTAGTTGAGCGTATTCAAAGGAAGGATGAGAATGCACTTAGCAACAACGCTCCTATTATCAAAAAGCCCCCAGCTGGAACATTGAATCACCGCTATAAGAGTGATCCTTCAGCTGTTAGTCTACAAGCAGTGCAGTTTTTGAATAATAGTTCCATCGCAAATACGAAATCAGCGAAGAATAAATCGTATTAAGGATCAGAGAAATTCTTTAGAAATTATTTGACATGGACATCGAATGAGATGTTTCAAAGGAGCAGACATGTGTAAGATGATGTGCTGAAGTTTCAAAAAGTAACACCATCCTGCTCATTGAGCATTAAGACTCATCCAGAGGAGAATCTTCAACAATTCAAGCAATCATAATAATAACAATTATACAGGCTAAGATAATCTCCTTCGCCTTTATCACACTCTCAATCAAATTTGAGACTAACTACTTAGTCCTCCGATACTAGGAGACACTAAACAAGCACAAATGCTCTACCCTCTGTGGAATTTCAAAACCAGCAACACCAAGAACTCAATAATTTCCAGTTTATCAGCATCCCAGAGGATCTTAGTGACAATAGGAATCCATAGTATTGCTTCTCCTCCGAAGGACTGAGAAACAAGCAAGGAACTTAACTCGACAGAAAGACAAATAAGTATAATAAGTTACTCGTGGAGCAACTTGAGAACAACCGATGCTTAACTTCATACTCAGAGAAGAGGAGACACAATAAAGAGCATCTACCTCTGCAGAATCTCTATTATTCAGCTAGTGACACGATAGTAACAGATTCAAGTAGATTCAGATCATAAAAATCTGAAGGCGTGCTGTCACCATCATAAACACAGCCTCTACTCTACCATCATAGCAGTAGTAATATTAAAAACTAGCTCCATGCCAAGAGAGTAACCACCAGTGAAGATAAACAATCTCCAACTGATCTCTAAAGCACAAAGCACACTCACTATAATACTCATAATACTTAGCCTTCACCATCTCCACATTGGTCATAAACCACCAAGAATTACCAGCCGGAATTCAGCGAATTCATGAGTAGTCTTGGTAAGAAAGTAGCCAGCTTAGCAACGGAGACATCCACATCAAAATAAGAATTCAAGTTGGATCTGATGTAGCCTAATGGATCAACAAGACATTGCTGGATTAAAATGAATACCTATGCGGAGAATCACTAAGGCGTGCCTGCAGGGAATCTAAGCTAGAAACTGACCATGCCAATACGAGCTATCCGAAGAAATGAGAAAAGCAGCCAGAATAAGAATAGGATTGTGCCAGAGAAGCACAACTTCAATCTACGGAATAACAGCAGAACTAGTAACTACAACAATAAGAACAGCAATAATAATCATAATAATCCTAATTCTGCTATTTCTTCCCTGTTCAATAATTCCATTCGTTACAGGCCAGCTCGGGTAGTTCTACTCATTGAAATTTACAATCTTGAGAACGTGAAGACTCGTTTGAATCTGAAATACTGTTATCTCCCTATCCCATACATTACACCGACGACATTGGAGACACAAGAGAATAAAGAATTCAAGGAGTTCAAGCACATAGCTATGAAGCTACTAAGGATCACAAGTCACAATGATATTTATGTGTATTGCTCTGATGGAACAGCTGTTTATTCACATAGACAGTTAAGCTAAGACGATCAAGTGCTTTTTGCTGGGAATTGTTGTACTTTCGCTGGGATTGATGGCATCTATGCACTAGCCAGCAACATAGCGACGCTTAAAGCAGTATGTTATATTGGAAAGAGTTTTGTGATGGCCATTATTATTTTGATTTTTAGACCATAGATAAATTATCAGAGAAGATCGGAGACTACAATTAGCAGTATCAGTAGGAGTAATACTATCACACTCAGGCAGGACAAGGAGAGGACGAAGGAAGAAATGAAGATATATAACAAAACAATTACCTCAAACAACAATTATCTTCTGATTTGATATCAACACCAAACACACCTGGAACTAGAATGAACAGCAATAATGGAATTACTGCTAATGGAAATGCTAATAGCACTCCATATTCAAATAAATCAAGCAGCCCTAAAACACCTGGTTCGGGTTACAGAGGAGCTTAGGATTCAAAGTTATTGAAAAAAAGCTAATTCAAAGATTATCTTCAGCAGAGTGGTAGCAGTACTAATATCAACAATAATAATGACACTCCAATTAATGAGCAGTCATAACAATAAGATTAAGATAAACAATCAGATGGAAATAACAACAACAGTAAAGACAAGCAACAGAATCTCCAAGTCAAAGGATGTAAGAACGACAAACCCTGAGCTGAAAAATATGTATTAATACAAAACTTCTGCTTTTTGTTGTTAGATCTGAATGAGGTGATGAAGTATTTGGACTTATTCTTCTCGAAGTTCGATTATAACTGGCGCACTGACAAAGAAAAATAAGAAGTCGATTTGTACATGAATTAAGAACTTGCATAGCCGAAGCACATGAAGAAACACATGCTTATCGATTTCAAGGTCAAAGCGTAAGGAAAAAAAGAAAAAGAAAGAGATTTTGGAGGGATAGGGAGGGTTAAGGGTGTGTGTGTATTTAATAGGTATTCTTTGCTTGTTGTTTTCTAATTGGTATTATCTTTTTTGAAACCTAAGGTATGATAATCGTAAGCGGAATGTGGAGAGTTTAAAACGTTTAAATCGTGAGAAATTTGTCAGTGAAATCAGTCATGTCTTGCAGGCACATTAACTGAGTGAAAGCGATGTGAACAGTGTGTATTTGCTCTATCGTTCGATACTTAATATCTCCGCTATGCTGATTTCCTTAGACGAGATTTAGAAAGAAGACGATTTCTTCACAAGATCTGAGAATGCCACGAAGATTACAGAGGACAATAAGGAATTCGTGGAGAAACTGTGTGATTATGAAGCAATCATTAATTGGAAGACGTTCGTGAAATTGCTGAAGAACATATCCTCCAAGACGGAGACAGATAAGATTGCCATGTTTGTAGAGGTAATATAAGAGAGAGAGAGAGAAATAGAGAGAAGACACACACACAATCACAGGAGATTTTAAATGCAATGCGTTTATCTTTTTGTACCTTTGTCCATTTCTAGGTGTTTGACAGCGACAATTCTGGGACTCTTTCTTTGTCGGAGATATAGGTCCTAGCCAAAATGACACTGGAGGCGATCATAGATGGCGAGAAATATTCCCTGCTACTCTCGGAACTGGTGAAATACTTCACATAATTGCTGTTTTCATCCTAGCGAGAAGAAGGTTAAACGGAAATACCCATGGAGAAAATCAAGAAGGCTATCATGCAAGTAAGATAAAGGAAAAAAGATGAGAAGGGGTGTATTTTGTTTTGGGGGATAAGAACAGGGAAATATATTGGGAGGTTATTCATCCTCTGTTTATCAGCTGGAATGACATTGCCTTTCTTCGTTTATTTGGAAATAGAAAAAAGAAAATGCTGATCTGCTTTGCTTCTTCTGTGGTAGCAATACATCGGGTAACTCAATAAATGCAACACCAGCAGCGGCTTAGCCATGAGAGAAGAATATTAAGTAATCATCGAGCAGCAAAATCAATCATTAATAGTCTGGTTTTAAGGTGTCTTGGGTTGTTTTGTGGGAAAATATTATCACATTTTATGTAAAAAATATGCAATATTTTCTCTAAAGATGGTAGTTAGCATAAAAAAGTTCGAATAAGCTGCTTGTAGTCAAATAAGAATAAGGGGATGATTCTTGGCAGGAAAGATACTGATTGGAGGGATTAATCAGAAATGAAAATAAAAAAAAAGGGTGAATAAGAAAAGATATTATGTGATTAATCTATGAAAGTGAGTGGTTAGTTATGTGTGTGAGTATCCAAATCATGAAGACTCTTGTGTTATCAAAGGAAAGTTTAATAAATATCTTAGAGGCTAGCTTTGCTTGTTATTTTTGAAGTGAGAACTTAATTTAAATAAACAAGTATGCAGTAAATTCAAAAAGATAAAGGAAAACGAAGAGATATTAGCAATAACTCATTCAAGAGCAAATGGATGAAGAAAACAAAAAACATGCTGCAAACGGTGCGGATGATATAGGTAACACCATCCTGCTCATTGAGCATTAAGACTCACCCAGAGGAGAATCTTCAACAATTAAAGCAATCATAATAATAATAATAATAATAATACAGGCTAAGATAATTTCCTACTCCTTTGTCACTCTCTCAATCAAATTTGAGACTAACTACTTAGTTCTCTGATACTAGGAGTAATCAAACAAGCACAAATGCTCTACCCTCTGTGGAATTTCAAAATCAGCAACACCAAGAACTCAGTAATTACCAGTTTATCAGTATCCCAGAGAATCTTAGTGATAATAGGAATCCATAGTATTGCTTCTCCTCTGAAGGACTGAGAAACAAGCAAGGAGCATAACTTGACAGAAAGACAAATAAGCATAATAAGCTACTCGTGGCAACTTGAGAATAACCGATGCTTAAAGTGACACGACAGCAACTGATCCAAGTCGATTCAGATCATAAAAATCTGATGACATGCTGTCACCACAGGTATAGCCTTTACTTTACCATAATAGCAGTAGTAATATTAAAAACTAGCTCCATGCCAAGAGAGTAACCACCAGTGAAGATAAGTAATCTCCAACTAATCTTTAAAGCATTTAGCACACTCACCATAATACTAGAGAAGATAGGGCACTAAAATTATGATTTGATATCAACACCAAATACACCTGGTACTAGAATGAACAGCAATAATGGTATTACTGCTAATGGAAATGCTAATAGCACTCCATATTCTAATAAATCAAGCAGCCCTAAAACACCTGGTTCAGGTTACAGAGGAGCTTAGGATTCAAAGGTATTGAAGAAAAGCTAATTCAAAGATTATCTTCAGCAGAGTGGTAGCAGTACTAATATCAACAATAACAATAACACTCCAATTAATGAGCAGTCATAACAATAAGATTCAGACAAATTATCAGATGGAAATAGCAACAACAACAGAAAAGGAAAACAACCGAATCTCCAAGTCAAAGGATGTAAGAACGATAAACCCTTTGCTGGAATATTCTGAAAATATGTATTAATATAAAACTTCTGCTTTTTGTTGTTAGATCTGAATGAGGTGATGAAGTATTTGGACTTATTCTTCTCGAAGTTCGATTATAACTGGCGCACTGACAAAGAAAAATAAGAAGTCGATTTGTACATGAACTAAGACTTGCATAGCCGAAGCACATGAAGAAACACATGCTTATCGATTTCAAGGTCAAAGTGTAAGGAAAAAAATAAAAAGAAAGAGATTTTGGAGGGATAGGGAGGGTTAAGGGTGTGTTTAGTAAAGTTTTCTTCTCTTGTTGGTTTCTGAATGAGTCTAAATACTATTTATTTTTGTTTGTTTTCTTTTTTTGACATCTAAGGTACCATAATCGTAAGCGAACTGTGGAGAACTTAAAGCGTCTCAATCGTGAGAAATTTGTCAGTGAAATCAGTCATGTCTTGCAGGCGCATTAACTGAGTGAAAGCGATGTCAACAGTGTGTATTTACTCTATTGTTCGATACTTAATATCTCGGCTATGCTGATTTCCTTAGAAGAGATTTAGAAAGAAGATGATTAAGCTACCATCGAGTAGCAATATCATAAATTAATAGAACCTGGCTTTAAGGATGGTAGCTAGGATAGTAAAGTTCAAATGAGCTGTTATTAGTCAAATAAGAAGAAGCGGAGGATTCTTGGCGGGAAAGACACTGATTGGAGGGATTAATCAGAAAGGAAAATAAAAAAAGGGGTGAAGAAGAGAAGATATTATGTGATTAATCTATGAAAGTGTGTGGTTAGTTATGTATGTGTGTGTGTCTGAGTATCAAAATCATGAAAACTCTTGTAATATCAAAGTAAAGTTTAATAAATATCTTAGAGGCTAGTTTTGCTTGTGTTCTTTTTGAAGCAAGAAATTAATTTAAATAAACACGTACAAAGCAAATTCAAAAGGAAAAAGAAAAACCAAGAGATACTAGCAATAAATACTTCAAAGGCAAATGGAGGAAGAAAACAAGAAACCTGCTGCAAACGGTGCGGATGATACAGACACCAGTGATTGCGAAGATGCAGTAGCCGCCGCAGGAGATTAGAAGTCTAAAAAATGGGCAGACATTGTCCCACTCGACAGTTCGAAGTTTAGCAGTTATGAATGTGTTAAGCATGAGATATCCATCGGCAGAGCACCTGGGAATATTGTCCTCATCGATGATAAGCGACTCAGTGGAAACCATTGTAGATTATTACTAATTGACAATAAAGCGTACATTGAAGATCTCTCGACGAATGGGACATATGTGTTCAACAAGAAAATCGGGAAAGGCTTGCGACATCAAGTTGAAAGTGGTGATATCGTGTACGTCCTGCATAAATCTAAAGTCGGAGCAGGTGATGTCATTGGATTCGTTGTGAAGCTGTCACTGGAAGATCAAGATAAAGAAAAGAAGCTAAAATAGCAAGGGTTATTAAACGCATAGAACGAAAAAGATATGGAGGAGAAACTCAACAAGCGGCTGAAAGTCGATGAAGAATCGAGACAGTAAGAATTGCAGAAGTTACGAGACGAGCACGAAGCGGAGAAACTCAAAATACAAGAGGAACTCAAGAAATTCAAAACCTCAGACGATAAGATCTAAGAAGAAATCGAGTGCGTTATATGCATGGATATAATCTATTCTTGTGTGACACTTTAACCCTGTCTGCATAACTTATGTGCGGGGTGTTTCTATGATTGGAAACAAAAGAGCGATGAATGTCCGAACTGCAGAGCGAAAGTTGTAGATTATGCTAAGAATCCAACATTGAATAATCTAATTGCGACGTTCTTGGAAAAACACCCTGATAAGAAGAACACTTAGGAGTACTATAAAGATATGGAAGAGAAGGCGAAGCTTCTGTGGAATGGAGGGAATAACGCAGATAAACAAGCACCCAAAAAACAAGAAAACCCAGTTCATTAAGCACCTATTGTAGCCTTGGCAAGAGCTGCTATCCAGTAGTAAGCCGCAGCAGCAGAAGCTCCTAGGAAGGCTCAGGGTGTAGCAGCAAATAAACCTAACAACAAGGGTATCTGCAGAGAATGCAAGAAAGAGCGTGACGATGATGGGTTCCAATGCGGTGAGAACACTCACCACGTGACATGCAATGCGTGCAAGAAAGAATTCCCTGATCGGGGTGACGAATGCGATAACTAAAAATGCATTCTCTGCGATTTATACTTCTGCAATCTCTACACGAAAACCTGCAAGCAGAAGCGATTCCTCCTTGCTGGGAACTACCTCGAGAGAATGAGAGATTTTACTCCGCCTGGGTTTATTCCACTGGGGTTCTTCAGGGGGAATCAAGTAGAGAGCAGGATCTTCAGTTAATATCTCACGATTAAGAAGCTGTCAACTTAAAATATCTTCGACGATGTTCTAAACAAGGAGATGAAAACTGGGAAATTCTTTTATGAGGCTTCGCCGAAGTGGGATTCAGCAGAGAAGAACAACAAGAGAGTTTAAATCAGAGAAGTATCGACTGTCTGCAAGGATTGTTTTCTGAATAAGGTATGGTTTTAGATCGTCGTTAACTATCGTATAAAGGTTGTTAAGGAGCTACCACCACCGTATAATACCAGAGATAAATGCTGGTATGGGTTAAATTGCAGAACGTAAAATTCGGAATAGCATGCGAAGAAACTTGATCATGTCTGCGAGCAAACGAAGTTTTGAGGATAAAAAATAGCGCTTGTTGGTATGTGTTATGTATGTAGGGGCAAATTTAGAAGAATTAAAAATTAATAAAAATAGTAGACAAATATGCAGCTTGGGTGGTAGATTTGTTGCTATTTTTTATTGTTATCATTATTTGGTTTGATCAATAATTCCCTAAAAATAATTAAAAATAATGATTATTATTTGAATTTTTGCTTTTTATTAGCATTATTTCTTTTTTTCATTAATATCTCCTGGATTTTCTTAACCATGGTAAAGATAAAAGCAACAAGAATCACATATTTTTGTTAGAATAGAGCCTAAAATAAGATTATTTATGACTCCCTCTCCTCCCCACACCCCTCCTTGCTTAGTGATTATCACCTTATTGATTACCTTTTCTTTAAAATGACTACTACCTTGCACGAAGACACAATAATATTCATAAATTAAATCTTTTCGGTAAAAGCAAGTGGTATTCGCAAAATTCATATTATCATAAGTAAGATATCCTGTCTTTGACCTAAATTAAAGCCAAACAAACAGATAGAAAACATACTCAGAATATTATAAATATATCTAAGAGCAGGAAAGCATCTAATCCACTGCTAATATTAATCTCAACAGGTTTTAAAGACACTTACCCTCCCTAACGCACTCACGCTCTCCCAAGAGCAAGTAATGAATAAGAGTAGAAACAGTGAAAGTGGGGTTGAATAAAATGTTCCCTCATCAGAGAATCTTTTTTAAGAAAAACTGAATTTCTATGAGAAATTTTTCCAAGATGAGAAATTGAAAAAGACTAGCATTAATGGGTCTGTCATCAACGAAACCGAAAGCAAACCGTTTACGGTATGGTAGCATCGACTAAATTCAAAAAACTAAACATGTTTTTATCCATGCAGGCGTATGTCATAAAGGTCGAAACAGATTAGTTGAACTTCGAGATTTAGAAACGCTATTCGTAATTTCAAGCGCTGAAAACATAGGTTTGACATATTTTTATTTTGATAGTGATTTTCTTGAAAATACTCAACAACATTTGAAATTCTTATGTTCATAGGTAGATGGGAAAGTCGATAAGTCAATTTTGAGTGATTTCCCAAGGAAGAAATTTTTCGGAAACTAGGAGCCTGAACACATTGAATCAAGAAGAATAGCATTGAATAGTAAAGAGAAAGAGCGAGATACTATTTTGAGAGTAAAATTAGTTGAAATAACTTCTTTTTGAATTTGGTAAGATTTTCTATCGAATTTAGTGGATTTTCAGCATAGCTCAATGCTCGTAGAACTGTATGAATTCTTGGATATTTTTAGTAAGATTCAGGGAGGGATACTACAAAAAAATATGAATTGCTAAATATGTTTATTGAGATAGACACATATCAGATAAATCAAACACAGCTGAACACTTCGTCTATGAATCGATCTCAATAAGTTCAGATGAAGAGCATGAATTAGTAGGCAACATTAGATACAGATATGACTGAGATCAACGATATGCTCGTTCTACTGAATAAAAACAGTGATGAATAAATCTAGAACTATCGCTAAATTGAAGAAAGATATGGGAAATAAAAACCTAAACTTGGTCTCAAACCTGTTAAGCTTTTGCTACATGTAAAATTCATAATTTCAAGCTTTTTAAAATGAGAGTTGCTTTAAATTTTGATTTGATTTGCAGGGTAACGACATTTACAAAGGTCTGATCAGCGTTGCAGGATAGCAAACAAATGAAGATCTGCAAATGAAGAATAACCACATGCAGTGTTCTGCTGGTTTGCAACTTTTGACAAAATTGTTAGACTTTGAATTCAATAGAGATGCAGATATTTACATCCAAGTCTTCGCCAAAGAGACAGCCTTACAGCTTTATAAAGAGCTTAAACTTGGTAAGGATAAATAAATAGTTGTACTCTAACTTCACTAATTTCCTCATTCCTCTGAACAATTTGATTTAATTCAGACAAGCACATTCTGGTGACTCCAGCAAACAATTGCCGACAATATGCATTTATGCTGTTGAAGAAATATGCCGATAAAAACATGGACAAACAGCATGCTGACAAGAACATTGATGCAATGATGATGGAGTACTTTGAGCTTTCCAAAACTTCTCTAGAAGAATACAAGAAGTGGATTCAGCAGAAACAAAAGGACACAACAAACTAATATATTATGCGCTCTCAGCAGCAAGAATTTTCTGAAGAGAAGGACAAAAGCATGATGTCAGAATCACTTTCAAACATCAACGATTAGATCGATCAATTGATCCATAACAAGGACTGGATAAAAGTGAAAACTGACCGAACTGTCTACAAAATCAAGACTGCATCTTGGTAAAAGAATTTTGTTACCCTATGATTCTAGTTGTGAATGCCTTTTGTATTTTCTCCAGCGGCAGCAGACTCTTTAAGATAACAGCTTATTTTCCAACAGAAAAAGAAAATCTCGTCAATTTCTTTCTTTAGAATCTCCATATTTGGGATAACAGGGTAGAGAATTTGATTTGTCCTTCTTGAAACCAGCCATTCATAAAGTACATTGTGTTTTCCTTTGTATTTTGAAAGTGCCTTTCATACAAGGAATTGACAGCAGAAGATGTTAATGACGAAGAGTCTCTACCGATATTCTCGGAGCAATATGAATCAAGAAGCAAGCAAATTCTTTATTTGTATAGATTCGAGTAAATTAGTTCTGGATTGAATATCAAAATGTGCAAGCGCAGCATAGATAAGAAATTAGTTAAGCGAAATGTGCTTCAAAATGATGATATCGGTATGAATAAGATCACTTTTCAAAATATTTCACATTTATTTTATTTTGTTTTGAATCTTTCTGTTTTAAGCTGATTGGATGCAATACTTTTTGTTTAAAAATTACTCCAACCCGAAGAATCCCGAAGTCAAGTGCAAAGTTGTTCAAGTAATAGAGCATCATAACGATCATTTCTTCTTGAGTGAAATGACAGGAGACAAAGACGATACAATTAGAAGCCTCATTAAGTTGCAGAATCATGTCAAATCAAAATATGCTAGCAACAAACCCACAAAAGAAACAATTTACAGATGATTTGAAAACTAATCTAAAAACTCATCCCATTTCTCTTTTCTTGCAGCCTCCTCCATATGCCAATTTCTTTTGGATCCCTTTTCATTTTCTTTTTGTTTTAATTGTAAAAATGTAGTTGCTATTATTACAACTGTTTTCTTTTGTGTATTGTCTCTCTCAAAAACTAAACTTTATACAAACACTCGTCTTTGTTTCAGTGCTTTAAATTCAAGAAGATTGCATCAAAAATGTTTTTCTTTTAATCTCATTTGTGCTCCAAGTCTTGTCTGAAGGTCATGACTGAGCTTGAGTTATTCTTCCAACATTTTTTCTTTTCATTAATACCAAATAATTTAGATCAAAATATCTTCAAAATACAACATTCTATTCTTACTTGTATTGGCAAATTCTACCAACAGTTCTTAGTGTTCATCCTTGAGAATCTAACACTGAGCCTTCATCATAGAGTTTTCGATCTTGCATTTCTTCATTTCTTCTTCTGTTTTTTATCAAAAAATAAACAAAACAATTCCCCTAAGACTTATATTCGTTTCCTTTAGATTAAAGAATAATTTACAAAGAGAAGAGTGAGAGTGCAACTGGTAATCCCTCGTTTACTCTTTAACTAGCTGCTTTAGTCTATTTACCTCCCTCTCGAGAACCAATTTAGCTGATAAATTACTATGCTTCTGAATGTCGTTTTACAGACTACTTTTGTTGTTTTTTTCGCAGCTGCTGCTTGGCTTTGATGTTTTTTATTCTTTTTATGTAGATGCTCGCAGCCCAAAAGACCTTGATTTCTGCTTCGAGATATCTTCTTTGTCTTCAAGGGAACTTCTTTCTTTCGTTCTAGAATGTTATCTAGGACATCCATTGAATGAATTCTTTTTTTCAGTGCTAATATCATTTTAATTCTATTAATAATTCGCCATACTATTCTAAATTTCATCCATTTTGTTGCAAAATTTATCATTAGCAAGCTTTTTCGTTTGAAAATTGTTTAGATTCTTGAGTTCTTAAAGTCTTTACTGAGACAACTACTTGTTTTACTTGGAATTAAATGTTTCATTCAAGAACGAGTACTTCTTATTAGTATTGGCTATTTTATCATTTGGCTATTCTTCTTCTACATCTCTTTCTGAAATTATCTAAAACTACACAAGAGAAGGGATCACCTAAGAGTCCTCTTTAAGCTACTATTCAATTTCAGATCTGGTTCGAAATCCATACATATTGATTCCCTCTTAGTAATCTATTGCTTATTTAAATACCTGACAGACAATTTAAAATATGATAAATAACTTCAAAAGAACTAACAAGTTTTGTTTTACGAAGCTCAAATCCATGCTGATTTTGTTAAATCTCGATGAAAGATCTTCATATTTCCTCATTATTCCAGTAAATTCGCTCTCTCCTACTTCCAACTGAGTTTGTTTGCAAAGTCAAAAAAGTATGTTCACAATTTTACTTTTGCCCGTTCGATTTTGTAGGTGTTGAATTCGTTGTAGATGCTGTCAATTACTCCACTAACTTACTTATTCAAGCCAATACGGTCATTTTGAGTTCCTCTTTCTATTCAAATTAGAGAAGATTACTCTTGAGTTGTAAAATCTAAAAATATATGATACCCTCACCTTATTCAATTATTCTACTTTTGATCAGCATAATCTTGTCTAACTCCTTCTCAAGTATCATCTGCCAATGTTCGATTTATTCTGCCAACGCACCATTGCAGAATTATGTTTTTTCGTTCATGATTTTCTTTTTTTGTTGTTTAATAGTTTTTTCAGTAAATATCAAATCAAAAATCCCATTTCAAAAAAGTATATTATCCAGCAACTCTCTCTCTGTTTATCTTCTTCATCAATCCAAACTTAAAATCTTAAGAGATTCTAAAACAAGTGCAGGAAATATGAGCACTTTTTATTTAAACAATTCTTCTCCAAATACTATTTTTATTTTTGAA
>Ga0302271_10003310_pt1 | contig 13716 bp, 13 predicted proteins | sample III_Bog_N1_1_FD_198767 | JGI IMG/M metagenome (GOLD analysis project Ga0302271, IMG submission 198767) | Peat permafrost microbial communities from Stordalen Mire near Abisko, Sweden - III_Bog_N1_1 | ecosystem: Environmental > Terrestrial > Soil > Wetlands > Peat | place: Sweden: Abisko... | reverse complement strand
TCTTCTCCTTCTGGAATTCTATCTTCTTGAAGATTACTAACTATTCGTATGTGGTGCCTTTTCACAGACATTTAGATGCTCTTAAAGTAAAAATGCAGGAAACGATTTCTCACAGAATTAGCAAGGTTCCTCTCTGTTTTAGCAAGTTTCTATGTGATTTCCTATTGTCTCAAAAGTCAAGATTTTATTGCAATTTGGGCATGTAATCTCGTCATTCTATTCATTCGAAGTATTTTCCTTTTAATTGCTTCCATTTGTGTTATTTTATCCTGACATTTCCTTGCTTTCTTATCCAGTTTTGATCTCATCTTGTTATTCTTCGCTATCAGGTTTTTGCTAAGATCCTTATTGAACTTATTCTTCCTTTTTCAACTGTCCTTCTTAACCTTGTTGGTCCTTATCTTAGCTATCTTCTTAGTTTTCTCTCTTTTCTTGAGTCCCAAAGCCTAAAGGATATTCTCTAGGCTAACCATTATTCACTTTTTTCTAATTATCTCCAAGTTTATCATATTTCAATTATTTCTAAAACTATTTTTCCTCCTTTTCTTCTTCATGTTCATCTTCTTCTTCCATCTAACTTGGGTGCATCCTTTTCATCTATTACCTTTCTTATTATCTCGAACACTGAACTACATGCAAATCATAGTTTGAAACTATCTTCTTGCAACATGGACATTCATCTGATTTATCCATTTTTTCAATACGTATTTGATCTTTTTTTGCTATTTTTTCTAATAATAATTCTAAGTTTCAAAGCATTATTATTTTTTTTTTGCTTTATTTTAATTTCCAGCCATCATTGCAAGCATTTCAATATCCGAAGAAATAGAAAGCATTGACATAGATTTTTTGATTAAACTAGATTTATCATTCTCTCATTCTAAATTGCTAAATTGCGAGATAATAATATGGAATTTCCAAGAAAGAACGAAGATTCCATGAAAAGAAAAAAAGAAATCATTTCTAATTTCTTTGTTATTAATACTATTGTTCGGCTTCTAGAAGAAACAAAAATCAACCATATTATATGAAATAAGTTAACAAATTTGAGTTATTTTTTATATCTTTTTAACACAACTAACCACTCATTTTGCCATTCTTTTCAAGCGAAATTCTTCTTCAGCTTCTCGAACTCCTCTTTCAGTTTCTCGAACTAGCCTGTAATATAACCTTAGAGCTATTTGCTATAAGCTTCTCCGATATGCTAATATGCCTAGACATCTAACTTATTATACTTTAGACATCTGTTGAGATCTTCAATTGCACCTTCATAATCCTTATTTTTCAGTGTATTGTTAGCAACAACTTTTGAGCATATCTACCCACTGCTGCTATTGCTTTCATTGCTGTCTGCGATCTTTACGCATTCTTTGTATAATGGTAATGCAGCTGTTTCTCCGTCTATAAAGCTCAAAGTTCTAGCAGCTTTTTCGAAATAAACTTCATTCTTTGGATTGAGTTCAGTGCATCGCTTATAAGAAACGAAAGCTTCTCTGACCTTCATTTATTTAAGCTAAGTATTTCCTAAGGAATACTAGAATAGCTCGTTTCTAGGTGCCAACACTGCAGCTTTGTGGAGGTATTACTCAGCTGGTGCGTATTTAAGAGATTTTAAATAGGCAAATCCAAGATTAGCAAAACATGAAGATGATCTTGGATGACGATCAATGCAGAGTTGAAGTGGTTATATTGCTTCTTCATGCCTCTTCGTATTGATAAGCAAGCTTCCGAGGTTGTCAAGACACTCTCCATTCTCTGGGTTAGATTTCAGACATGTCCTGAAGGATTCCTCAGCTTCAGGAATCTCGTTTTATGCTTGTAGAGATAACCCTAGCCCATTTAGACATTTTGCAGATTCTCCATTGATTTAGAGCCCTTCCTTGAAGGATTAAATAGCTTTCTAGTGATTCCCTTTAAGCAAAAGTGTAGTCCCTAAGCCTTCCCTGCAGAGAACTTCTCCAGGCAGCTATTTTTTGCAAATTTCAAAGGTATCAATCGAATCCTCAAGTTTATTCAATTTCTACTGCGCAACACCTAGATTGTAGAAGAACACTGGCTCAGGGGAGTAATACAAGCATTGATTGTATTCGTTGGCTGCGGATTCGTAATCACCTTGAACTGCAAAATTGTTCCCTCGAATAAAGTGGCTGAGCATGAAGTAAGATTGAATAATAAATCTATTTGTTGATAAAGTTGTGGCTTCTCTGGCTTGTAGTGAGATTAGATTGTTTGATTTTAATTTAATATTTCAGTGGCTCTTGAAAGATTAAGTTGTGACTTTCGAAGATACACACAATAAAATATTCTCACCCCTTTTTTGTGTAATCAGCAGAAATCATGATTTTTCAAATCTAAAAAATAATTAGTTTTTTTATTTTAAAACAGACAATGTTTGTCTGTCTGTTTGTTGTTGTGGATTCTGTGCTCCAAAACGGGTATTTTTGTTTTGTACTGGCAAGGGGAATGAATATATCACTGTGAATGGTTGGATTTAACAAAATACCCCTTCCCCATTCTTGAGCTTAAAATATTGCCACACAATGCTATTCCTGTTATTATTTTCATAAGTTTTCTTTAAAAATCTATTGATTGCAGATTTGACTTGAATAATAGTTTCGAGACAACACTTCCATAATGATATTCTTGAATTTAATTGACTTATCTAACAAGAACAATAATTTTAACATCCAAACTAACCCTGGAAATGTTATTAAGTTTTTAGTGTTATTATCCGCAAGTAGATTGATCTTTTTGATTATGTAACTAAAAAGAAGAAATAATTTTTCTGCATATTCCTTTTCCCCTTTGTCTTTGCTTTAACTTGTCTCCTTTTTTTCATTTTAGTTTCTTTGCTCCTTCAGAAAGCTTGAAATATCAGCACAAGAATAAGAAATGCCAGAAACATATTCAGATAAGTGAGCATCTTGCAAAGAGGTGTTTTGCCTTCCATTTTCATAGCTTCTTTGACTGCAGCAAAATATTTCATACCCTTATTCGAATTACTGCTTGAATTCCCTTGAGTACCATCTTCGATAACTGTATTATACTGTTCAATAGGCTTTCCATTATTATTGTAATTATTACCACTTCCAATTAAAGGCTGGTTCAAATTTTTATTAGCACCTGCTGGATTATTGCTTAATAATGGCTGATAGTCTGTAGAATTTGAATTTGAATAATTATATGGATTTTTTGTCTAAGGAGTAGTTCCTTGGCTTAGTCTAGGTACTTCTCCAATGCCATTAAGACTGTAAGGATCATTAAGGTTCTTAGTGTTTGGATCAGGTTGCTTACCAAATCCGAATAGATTAGTCATTGGGTTGTGTTATGTTATCACCAAAAAGTTGTGGGTCTATAATGCAAAAACTAATTTTCCTTTTTGTAGTTGTTTTTGATTCAATTCCAGTTTTCCCTCTAAACATTTGCAAGTTTAAATAATAATAACGTGATCTTATTTATCAAATATATTTGGAATCATTTAAATTTATATTTTCTATTATATTACTATTCAATTTTCATTTTTTTGAATGCTATTCTTGCTAAAATATCAATTTCACTGTTTGATAAAATGTTATGACTAAAATCAGATGTTCTGCTATTTCTAATGTGTGAATTCTTCCCTTAATGGCTTAAGCAAGCCCAAGTAGCTCAGTTGGTTAGAGCGTCGGTCTTATGAGCCGAATGTCGAGGGTTCGACCCCCTCCTTGAGCATTTTTTGAAATTTTTTAATTAACTAAAAATAATATTACTGCTAAAACATGTTTTAAAGTGCTAAAAGAAGAACATAAATAGGGGAAAAGAGTTGCATACAAGAGAACAAGAGATAGCCTTTTGAGTAGCTAATAGAAAAATCTTAAAATCGCTTATTATTTCAAATATTCAGTTAATAAAAAGTTCAATTTTTTTTTGCCTTCTCATAAATCTTTGTTTCAAGTTTGCAAGAATCAAGATAAAGAAATGGCAAACAAAAGGAAGGGAACAATAATAAATAGATAGTTAAATCAATCAATACGCAACGAACGAAGTAAGATTATGTTACTTTTTGTTGAAAATACATTATGATTAGTGAAGTTAAGACATTAGCCAAGGTATTTCAGCTGAAAAATATCAGTTAAGGTTTTTTTAAATAAGAGTGAACTCATTTTGATCGTATTTCAAAGAATAGTAAGGAAGAAATAGGATTAAGAATCTCATTTTTGTGTTACTAGTTTTGTTTGAAGTTAGGATTTTTAAAAAATAATATGGACAAATTTATTATTTTAACATAAGAACATACAAAAGATAGTGATATTTACAAAGTAAATAGTAATTGATTTAACTGCAAGGATTTAAAATAGCCATTCCACGCTGTAGGCGTGGTTGTTTTTGCTGAAAGGAGATATTTTGTTCAGCATATGATGATGCGATTGATGATGAATTAATGCGAACTTTCTACATTGGCATGCTTTTGGATGATTTTTTCTTCTTTTCCTCCTTCAACACTGCAAGCACAAAGTGGAACATTTTTGAACACAGTAGTCATGTAACAAAGCGGAGTTCTTAAGTTATCTTCCAGCATAGTAGAGTTTTTATGACGATTGCGGGATGGCAGTGAGTTTTTCTATTTTCTACTTCACTGCAGCGATGGTGTCTTTTAACTGCACATCAATGACTAAGTCACGCTCTAAGCGAACAAATATCTAAAAGGACATGTCTATCTAATAGTTATTCTTTTTTGGTTTTAAGAGCCCTAGAAAAAAGGAGTTTAAATGGAATTGTTTTTCTTTGTTATTTATTTCAAAAAGGAGAGATTAAGCGATATTTTAAAAACAAAATCACTTAAGAAACTTTGATTTTTCCTCGTTTCTTCTTAATCTGCTATTTATGAAATAGATACATAATGTTCTATTTATTTAACAGCTCTCACTAAATCTCCCAGGCTAAAAATAGTCAGAAAATCGTAGAATTTATTAATCAAAAAAGGGGGGTTATTCTGATAAGTTATTCAAATTTTTTTTGCTAATAAGGGTAATTCACTTGATGTAATGTTTCCTTCTAGTTCATTCTTTAGTATATTTCTCAAAATTGTAATTTTGAGAAGACAATTATCTGAAGATCTTCTTGAAGAAGCCCTACAAAGACTAACCTTCTAGATTATGCTCTGATTGCCTCTAAAAACAAGATATTTGTTCACAAAATGATAGCAATTCCCTATAATGTTTCTGCAACAAACTTCTAAATATTTTCATTGATTCATAATTTATTCTGCTTTTTTGTTGTTTCTGCTCTGAATTCCTAGATTTTTAGAAAACAATGCCGCGAGTAAGTAACTTGTTGTTTTCCATAATTTTGGATCACTCAATCAAATTTAAATTTTCTTATTTTGTGGAAAATAATAATAAATCAAAGGAATATTAGAAATAAAACAGGAGCGTTTAATAGCAACTTCAATAACTAAGTAACAAATTGTAAACTTCATCATAAATAATGTGAAGATATTTTTCCAAATTGAAAGCTAATTAGCAACTGAAATATCAATCCATCTAACACTTAATTATCAAAATCTCCAACAGAAACTGCTTCTCCATAGCTTGTGTAAAATGTGTGCTTGAGGAAATATTGAGTGGAGTATTCAAAGTCATCATAATATTTCATTTCCCCAGAGAGAAAGATGTTATTTGAAGCACAACAAATCTTAGCAATCTACAGGGAAAAAATAATCAAGAGAAACTGTGTTAAAAGAGGTCGTGTACGGAAACAGCTAAGTATTAACAAAAAAGCTCCCTTTGTTTTAACTTTACACTCACACATACACACAACATTAATTTCAATGCAAGGACAAGTTTTATCACCTCAACTACTTCACATGTTTAACTCCTTCATTCAAGAATCTTATTGTTATCTTCCTACTCATCTAGTCTATCTTGCTAGTCTGTGAGATTTTAATTCATAGATTGTTCCATATTATCATCAAAGATACTTTCCATTTATCTTTTTCTTTGTTTTCTCTTCTTCTGCACACAAGTAGCTCCCACTGTGTATATCACACTCCCAGCAAGCACTAATGCCATTAAAACCAGCCAATAATTGATCTCCGTGATTTTCTTAGGCTCCTTGTAGGTAATATCCTCAAATGTGAACACCAGAATATCTGTCACTGGGAATGCAAATGTATAAAAATGAAACCCCTTATCGAACGACTCAAACAGATTCACTTCCACAGTGTACCTCCCCGAGGTAGACATATTCTTCGGTAGCTAATTGAAGTTGAACACGACGTCAAAGGATTCTTTGCCTTAAAGTTAATCCACGGTTAAATTGAATTTGTGAATGTAGTTGTCTTAGACTGTTTTTCCAAGAATGTTCCAGTTTACATACTGGACTTGTGGAGTAACTAAACGGTTACGTGATACCCTTAGTTTTCCGGTGTCAATGAAATACTCGAAATTAGTGAATGGAGTCCAAGGTTCAACTAACATTAGAGAAAAGAACAAAAAATGGGATCAATAAATATTAATTCAAAATTCTGCCAAAATCTTTTTGGTAACACAGAAGTATGTCTTTAATCTAATTTCTTACTCGCAGAAGGTGGTTTTTTATCTAAGATGATTTTCATGTCTTTACTGTTTTATCCATAGACCTATGGTTCATTTGAGATTGGAATACCATTAATACAATTCACTTTCATCTACACAAATCAAACAACACCAAAAAGATCTTATTAACAAACAAATTAATCAAACATTCAAGATCTAATTTTACATTGTAGATGATTGAGTCAGTTGGTTAGATGTACACACAAGGTGGAATACCGCTGTACTTTGAAACATATGCGAATTCATCCATGTGAGGGCACTTCGGCTGGTTAATTACTTCCAAGTCACAAAACAATCTTGTTTCATGTTCACAATATCTTCCAACGTAATCCACACTACATAAGCAAGCCTCGTGTTTTAGTAATTTAGTACTACAGTTGTGTTTTTGTATTTCCTTTTCTGATAGGCCATTGTAATATGGCTCGGTGACAATCAAATCATCACAGAAATATGTAGCTTATTCAACAAGAACAAGTTTAGAGTTGTTAAAGCAAGTCTCACGATTATGAAATGTTATGATCTCTTCGTCATCTGAGCTGTTAGAAGATGGTGACTTAGGTGAATCACTTGAATCACCGCTGTTCTTATCCTACAAAGATCTTTTTTATCTAGTGCTGTCTGTTTTTAAATCTTATTATGATGAAAACTGCTCCTCTGGGTTAAAGCTGCTTCGTACTAATGGATCAGATAGAATTTTATTACGACGACTGAATACTCTGGCATTGAACTGATTCTTTTCTCTTTCTGCACTAAGGGATTGCTCAGTCAGTTACCGAAAGCTTTCCGATCGACGCTCAGGAGGAGTGAAAAACTCCTCTCTGGATTAAAACATCGCATTTATTGAATCTCCAGCTGAAGCATGAAGATCTGAAGACACATTCATATCTCCTGAGAATTTTGCTTACAAATCTTGCTGCATATCCACAAGATATGCCTCAAGCGTCAAGAAGCTTCTGATCTTCTCAATCACATGCACATTCAATAACTCAAGGATACCCACGTAATTCGCTCCAATATCATGAAAAAGCTCCAGCATCGACTACTTATTTTTTTAATTCTTTTCATCTGAAACGAATTCCTTAGATCTCTCTAATCTTCTAGTTTTACTTCCAAACTCAATTCCATGAACAATCTTTGGTTGAAGCGCTAACATCATCAAACAGGCTATTCCTGCCCATAAAAGCAATTTGCTCTTCATATTCCTTTTTTGTTTTTTGTTTTATATTTTTTCAATATTAGAATCTCCAATTTTTTCAGGATTTATCAGCTTTCTGTTAATCAATATCAACACAATCTCAGCTCTTAAGCTTCTAAAATCTTAAGGGAATTAAAATAGCAAAATTTCGCAGTGTAAACCATTTTAAAAAGACATTTTCTTTGACAAATATTATTTACAGATTGTTAAAAATAATAAAATACAATAGATTTGCTGTTTAGATTGCTTTTATCACTCGCCAGCTTAAATAGAGGATCTCTTCGTTTTCTTTAACCCCAGAGTGACAGCGGATATTATGAAAACTTCAGCTAATCGTCATAGTTGTTATTTTTGTTCTTACAATGTTGTTGTTAATTAGCTAAATCAATTTTTAGATTCTTTTTCACCGAATTAATGAATCTTCTTGTTTCACCTGCGAAAGGCCTTGTCGAGAATGATTATTGGTCTTGCATATTCTACTGCTTGCTGTGAGAAAGGTACAACTTCGAAAACTTAATTATTCTCATCGTTGAAAGTGATTTTTCTTTTCTTTTTTTTCCTCTGTTTAGACTTTCCCTGTGGGCACAAGAGCAGGGGAAAGTTGTGTGTTAATGGATTCCTTAGTTGAAGTGAATTTGCAGTCGATTAGAATCTCCTTGACGATTTAGCAGAATTTCTAAAAATATTTCACTTTCTTCTTGCTAAATGCAGTTTTTGTTTCCATTAGATTTTCTCCGTTTCATCGAGAGTGCTTTTTTCACTGACCACCAGCGAATTTCTCTATACCAACATACTTGTGATCTTTATGATAGTTCAAGATGCACTCAGCACAAGCAAATTTAGAATCTCACTTGCAACTAGCATCAGTGCAAAGGAATTTCAATCGAGCTAACTCATGGTCGGTTTTTAAACATTTGAGGACTTCCTTGTTGAATGTAAATGGACCAGAAGAATGAAATGCTTCATCTAGCAAGGCATTTTATTATTGGGAAGTTGAATTTTATGCGATAATTTAGGATTGCGATGATGAAGGTGACTTCAAAATTGAAGAAACATTAGCCTTACATAATTTTGAATAATCATTTTTAATGGTTCAATACCCTTTAGTCTAGTTTGAAATTTATAATCGCTATTATCTCTTCCCCTCCCCAGTAATGACTCTCTCTCTCTTAAAAAATACTGACATATTCTTACCCTTTACATTGTTTCCTCACATAAATGTTATTATTACTAACCCATAAATAAAAGGGTGAAGTGTAATCAAAATAATAATCAAGCCTTGGCAACTTCATTACGGTAAATTCCAACACAAAATAAAAATATTATTAGAAAATAAAAAGCATGAAAGACAGTAATATTCAAATTTAGATATTACTGTGTGTGTATCTCGAAAGAAAGCTAGATCAAACATTTTTTTTTAACTCCTAGAATTGGCTTGATTCTTTCAAACATGTGCATGAAATTATTAGTAATAATTGGGTGATTCAAAAAATATCCAAATTAAAGGCCATCCCTCAAATCATCACCTATTGTTTTTCCAAAGAATAATAGGTAAATGCACAATTAAGGAAGATTTAACTAAGAAAGTTTCAACAAGAATGCATTTTTTTATGGAAAGAATTATTGTTTCAGAAAAAGATAATCCAAACGGAAAAATATGAAAAGAACTGTTAAAAGCTGAATCCAATATTGATTCATTGACATTAAAGGAATAGATTATTGTTATTTCTGATGTTAAAAAATAATCAAATAGATTTTATTAGGGCTATTACCATCAATTATTTCTTTAAATCTGAGAAATCCATGACAGATTTTTAATATGAAAGTAAAAAAAAAAAAATCCCTAAAAAAATGAAATTTACAAAAATGGAAAGTCAAACAATGATCTTTTTGATGATTTTGCTATTGTTTAATGTCTTTTGTAAGGGTTCTAATGATTCAGATGAAAAAATACAAAAAACTTATGAGAATCTCTTCCAAGCCAATCGAAATAAAAGACTTAGAGTTTTGTTAGAAAAACAAGAGAATTATCAAAAAATCCGAGATAAATCTTTAAGTAAACCTATCAGAGTTACTTTTGATGATAGTGAACTCTACAAATCGCCTTAAAAAAATGAAAATCCTTTAAATAGTATTCAAATTGAGAATGTAAAAAGAGTACTAAATGACATAAAAATATTCCTTGCAGGTTTTATTAAAGTGATCCCAGAAAAATAAAATCTGAAATTTCGAAATTAGTCGCCGAGAAAATAGAAAAGTAAACCAATATGTAAAGATGTTGAGGTCTCATAAAAAGATATTGATATTGGAATTGATAATTCAGATCTCCATATTTATATTAATCATAAGAATATCACTGGTTAAACATTGGCGTTAGCAAGCGATTGTTAATTTGGATATAAACCCGGATATATAAGACCCAGTTTTGGAAGGATCAAGTATAATTCAAATAAACTTATTAATGGTGAATTAAACCCATAATAATATTAAAAGCTGTTTTAAACCACATTGCATGAAATTTTTCATATTTTGGGGTTTTCTAAGCACCATTTCAACAAAAAGTTTAAAGGTTAAATAATTTCATAAAACATAAGAGGATTCTAAACGACGATTCTATCTACTCCAAATATGAAAAGGTTAGCTCAGAACTACTATGATTGCCCTTCATTGAGAGGCATGCAACTCGAAAACTAAGTAAGTAGTTCTTTTATTCAATATTCTTAGAATATTTATTTCATTGGCTGTTTTATTTCAAGGGAAGTAGAAGTTCCATTGGATCTCATTGGGAAGAGACTGTCCTCGCTGAGGACCTAATGATCTCAGTTATAAAATCGGGTATTTAGTCAATATCGATTTTTACAGTGAAGTTATTGTAAGATTTGGGGTATTATTCTGATGTCAATGAGAACTATGTAACTCCAATGTATTGGGGGAAAGGTTAAGGATGCGGATTCTACAATAATGCATGCAACGATACCAAAAAATATAGGGAATTTTATTACCCAGGCAGTAACTAAACAAATGAATGTTCATTTTAAAATAGCGGAGAAGGCGACTCAATAACTTCACAAAATAAGGATAGGTGCTAAACTGTAAAGGTGTTTAAAGAAAAGAATTGTCAAAATATTTAGGATTACAACGTTTCGATAAAATTAAATACCAGTAGCTTTTCAGAAAAGAGTATGTGCTTCAAATCAAGCCTTATTGACAACAATGGAGAAAAACCAAAATCAAAAGAAATGAAAACATACGAGGCTGGCTGTCATGAAATGAAATGTCTGGAATCGAACAATGAAAAAGTAATTTAAGTAATGTTTAAAGACAACATTGTGGAATGTAAACAAGAAGATGCTGGTAAAGACAAAGAGATCTTATTAGAGGGAAACAAATTGGGAACTCTCCGATGTCCAGATGATTATGAATAATTTTGCCAACGAAGGTTATGCAAAAACGATTGTTCTGCTCATGGATTCTGCTTGAATGGTGAATGCACATGCAGTCCTGGCTATACTTTAGAGAATTGCTCTCATAAATGCCCTTCAAATTAATATGCTGAGATTAACTAAGATGGATAAATAATATGTGTAAGCCGCTGTTCGAAAGGAACATTTGCAAATCCTAATAATGTAATATCTGATTTAATTTATGATTTCTTTATTTATCCATAGCTTTTTTTGTCTTTCTAGACATGTAAGGCGTCCTGTCCATCAAGTTACTTTGCAACCAAAGAAGGTAAATGTGAGCCATGCGATTTTTCTTGCAAACAATGCATAGGGCCAACAAGAAATGAATGCACTGCTTGCCAAGTATTTTCAATATTGAAAGGCAATACGTGTGAAGAGGTACCACCTGTGTGAAAGATGTGAAAATATTGCATAGAATAGCTACATTATCTGTCCACTGGAAGGATATGATATATACATATTTTTGTTTAAGTGTTTTTTTCAGTTTATAATATTAACGAGAATTTTTCTAGTTGATTGCAGGGGTCATTGATTTTCTTAAATATTTTTAGGATATCTTTTCTTTTTGTTGTTCTTTTTGTTTCTGTTTCATCATCAATTAGTTTCATGTGATTTATCCACTTGATTTATCATTATACTTTTTCTCCACTTCATTTTTGTTTTAGTGAAAGTTATCTTTGTTATCTTGTTCTTGATCATGATATTCATGATTTCTACGTGTTTCAAAAATAAGTGATTTTTTTATTCAAAAAATAGTAAAAACTGACGATTTTTACTCAAGCAAAATAACTAAAAAATTAACATAAAATACAGTGGATTTTGCATGCAATATGTAGATAATAATTTCTAAACAAAAGTAAAGCATAGTTGACAATTCATACATTCATTCATTGTATGTAACAATAATCTTTTTGATTTGATCATTCCTTGCAAATTAAGATAACTATTCATGTAATATTGATTCCCCCACTGGTTTCTCAACTATCCTGCTGACTTCTTCTTGATTCGTTGTTAACCCTTGCTAGCTGCTCATCGCTAGCTACATATTTATTGTATTATTCATCACAACTGAAGTTCTATTATTGTTGGATACCAATTCCGTTGGGTTTCTTTTTTGCTACCCAGCAAGCAATTACCCAGCGAACTTTGGTGTTCTCCCTGCTTTGCCAGTTTTGAGTATTTTACTGGTGGCTTAGAATTACTACTGCTGTAACTCTTGTTTCTTCTGATCTTTCTTGAGTAGCTTGAGGATGTTCGATAAGTTCTGATCAGGGAAATAATGTGTGAATTCACAGTATTTTTCGAAATCCATGACAACAAAGAAAGTCGTGATTTCAAATTTCGAAGAGCCGTTGTTGTTATTGTTATTGGGTATTTTCTTCTCCGATACGATGTCTGTTCTTGTATTTACGAACTTAGCATATTATGTTCCTGATTAGACATTTTTAGTATGAGAATCCTTTTTTGTATCCGATTTTGACTTCAAAAAAACAACAAAACAAATTCATTTTAAAATCGTTATCAACTCTCCTCCTCCCCCTCAAATATCCTTTTGCTTTGTTTCATCCTACCAATATGGTTGTCTGCTTTGAAAACGACTTCTAATCCGATATCTTCTTCGTAATATTCCTATTTGAGTTTCTAATAATCCCTCCTCGACTGTTGAGTGTCCCTGTGCGCTAGAAGTTATTCAACGATATATCTAAGCTCCCTTGGTTTCTGAGTTTCGATGATCCCTAACCTATTGAACTAAGGACTGTTGCCTTTCGCTTGGAATTCTGATTCTACAATATAATCGAATTCATCGAAGTTGGGTTTTCAAGATTACTACTTCGAAGATATGTCTCGAAATTATGAGAAATATTATTAAATGACGATGCTACAGTCACCGTCTAGTGTCTGTTCTAGAACCTTTAAGGGCTAGCTTAGACACCAGTTAAATTACTAAAATTGCTATTAATATTATTATTCTCAGCTCCTCTGAAGAATCTACTTTTTTATATTGGACTGTTAACTCCTTCTTCTTCGTAAATCGATGTATTATTGATAATCGCGTCTATCTTAGATTACCTTGGAGTACTAACTTTCCTAGGCTGATTCATCATTTCTTCTTTGAAACTTACTTAGTGCATTTGCTGTGATGACCCTTGTCCACTAAGTGCACTGGATTTTCTAGATGAAGATTAGTGCTTCCCGTAGATTGGAAAGGATCTCTCATTTTCGAGATTTTAGTTAGTAGAGTCATCAGATAGCGCTTTAGTTCGTTTTTCTTTAGCATCCATACCTGGTTTATCGTCATCATCGTTGTTGTCATCTTTTTCAATAGTATGATCATCGTCATCCTCATCGTCATCATCATCATCTTCCTTATCCTCACTTGTGTTTTCCTAAACCATTTCATTTTTCCCTGATGGATGGAAGCTGTTCGTGCTGGGCATTCGTATGAACAGTGATTTTTCAGTTGGCACATGGACTTATGAAC
>Ga0302271_10003309_pt1 | contig 13718 bp, 13 predicted proteins | sample III_Bog_N1_1_FD_198767 | JGI IMG/M metagenome (GOLD analysis project Ga0302271, IMG submission 198767) | Peat permafrost microbial communities from Stordalen Mire near Abisko, Sweden - III_Bog_N1_1 | ecosystem: Environmental > Terrestrial > Soil > Wetlands > Peat | place: Sweden: Abisko... | reverse complement strand
AGGCCGGCATGATGTAATTGTAGTATCTTCAGTATCATGCATATACGGTATCGGCAATCCCGATGATTTTCATTCTAATACTGTCCATATAAAAAAAGGGCAGATGATCGGAAGGAATGTTCTTCTCAGGAAACTTGTCGACAGTCTCTATTCGCGTAATGAACTCGAATTCAAACATGGTACTTTCAGAGTCCGTGGCGATACGATTGACATCTTTCCTGCCTATGCCGACATTGCAGTAAGAGTAATATTTTTTGGCGATCAGGTTGAAGAGTTGAATACTTTTGACCCGGTAAGTGGTCAAAGATTTGATATTCTGAATGAGTATATCGTTTATCCGGCGAATATATTCGTTACGACAAGGGAGAGAATCAATCTGGCTGTCAGTGACATTCAGGACGATATGGTCCGTCAGGTTACTTATTTTAATGAGATAGGAAAAAAAGAAGAGGCAAAAAGGCTGGAACAGAGGGTGCTGTACGATCTTGAAATGATAAAGGAGCTTGGTTATTGCAGCGGTATTGAAAACTATTCACGTTATTTTGACGGACGAAAACCCGGAACAAGACCTTTCTGTCTGCTCGATTATTTTCCAAAAGACTTTATAACGGTTATTGACGAAAGTCATGTCAGTTTGCCTCAGATCAGGGCAATGTTCGGCGGTGATCATTCCAGGAAACAGACTCTGGTAGAATATGGATTCAGGCTTCCTGCAGCTCTTGACAACAGACCCATGAGGATTGAAGAGTTCGAATCACTTACAGGTCAGACAATATTTGTTAGTGCAACTCCTGCAGATTATGAACTCGAAAAAAGTGAAGGAGTCTTTGTTGATCAGGTAATAAGACCAACCGGTCTTCTCGATCCCCCAATTGAGGTGCGTCCAAGTCTGAACCAGATTGATGATCTGATGGGAGAGATCCGTACACGTGCAAAATCGGGCGAAAGGACCCTGGTAACAACGATTACAAAACGGATGGCCGAAGAACTTTCCTCTTACCTGATAAAATATGATATAAAATGCAGCTACATTCATTCGGATATCGACACTCTTGCCAGGATAGATATCATGGAGGAACTTCGTACAGGTACTATCGATGTTCTTGTAGGAGTCAACCTGCTCAGGGAAGGACTTGATCTTCCGGAGGTTTCACTTGTAGCTATCCTTGACGCTGATAAGGAAGGTTTTCTAAGATCGTCGAGATCACTTACTCAGACTGCCGGCAGAGCGGCACGAAATCTCAACGGGAAAGTTATTATGTATGCCGATGTAGTTACGCGCAGCATGAAGCAGACTATTGATGAAACGAACAGACGAAGAAGTAAACAACTGAAATATAATGAAGAGATGGGCATTACTCCGGCTCAGATTACCAGGAAAACAGGTTCTATTCTCAGCGGGTTGGGTAGGAAAGGTGCTGCTGTTAAAGCATACATTGAACCCGACAGACCTGATATTGCTGCTGATCCTGTTATAAAATACATGAACAGGGAAGCACTTGAAAAGGCAATTGAAAAGTCGAGAAAAGGGATGGAAAAAGCTGCCTCGGAGCTTGATTTTATAGAAGCGGCACGATTCAGGGATGAAATGGCTGACCTTCAGAATCTTCTAAAAAACAAGCCCTGAAAGTTATTGCCATCAGGAAAACAGGAACCTGATTATTTCATCGGGTTGCTATCCATTCTCTTTTACCCGAACCTGAATCTGCAGTTCCTGCCATAGTTGATTTCCCGGTTACCCGCCCTGAATATTTGGCACCATCCACACTGAATGTGATCTTATCACCATTAAGCCGGCCTTCAGTAATAATTGAAGTTTTATCTTCTGTCTTAAGAGTTCCATAGATCATTTGAAATTCCTGATAGATATTGAGTACACCCGGTCCGAGATTCCATACCCCTTCAATTTTTGCCGGAATAATCCACAATAGTGCAGTATACCAACTATCCCAGTTTCCTTCAGTAGTAGCTTCATAATCCGGTTCCCAGTTTCCCATGGTAAATGTATTTGATACTATTCTTGTACCTGGTTTAAGATCAAGAAGGCGGGGTCTTAATTTCAGGTTTATATCAGGAAGCAGAAACATTGTAATTACTGTGGCTTCCGAGAGATCATATTCAAAAAGATCTGCCTGAATGAATTTTGTATTCATGCTTACGCCTGCTTCCTCTGCCTTCTTTTTCGAAATTTCGGCCATATCGGCGTTATATTCGATTCCAAGGGCACGTGCTCCCAGCTTAGCAGCAGCAATAACCGTCCGTCCGTCTCCTGAACCCAGATCAACTACATAGTCTGTGTCGGTAACACCTGCGAGTTCAAGCATCTTATCCACAAGTTCAAATGGAGTTGGCACCCATATAACATCTTTGCCCGGCTGGCCTACATAAGGTACATACAGGTTGCTTTTAGTCTGGTCCTGACAATGCAAAATCAAGGTAGTAAAACTCAGAAAAAGCAATAAAAGAAACCTGTTGACATACCCCGATAGCTTCAATTTATGCCTCCTTTCACGGATATTTCGGATCTGAATTGAAAGGAATAAATTTAAGCAAATTATATTGTTTTATTAATCAAGCCATTCACATATTTTGCTATTGCTATCGATGATGTTAATCCGGGTGATTCTATACCTATCAGATTTATAAATCCCGGATATCCTCTGTCACTCTCTTCCATTATATAGAAATCTCTCAGCTGCTCACCGGGTTTCTGAATCTTTGGACGTATTCCGGCCATTTCAGGTGCAAGATCATCAAACTCCAAAAAAGGAAGGAATTTTTTAGCAGATTTGTAGAAAGCTTCTTGTTTTGATGAGGTTAATTTGTAGTCATAAACATTTGATTCGAGATATTTTACATCGGGACCGAGTTTTACTCCACCACCCAAATCTATGGTAACATGAATGCCAATTCCTTCCATATTAGGATGCGGAACAGGATAGATAAGCCTGCTAATCAGCTTGTTCTTTGGAGGATTGATCCTGAAATACTCTCCCTTGCAAAAAACTATCTTCAGACTATCATCAGAGATACCAACCAATTCAGAGACTTTGTCGGAAGTTAGTCCAGCGGAATTGATAACTATACCTGTTGAGAAACTATAATAGTTCTTATCTGCATCGAGTAGTTCGACTTTATATCCGTTCTTTATCTGACTGATTCCGGTGACTTCACTTCCATATACAATCTGACAACCATTATTGATGGCATTAGTCTCATATTGTTTCATAAGCGAATGAGAATCAACGATTCCGGTAGATGGTGAAAAAAGAGCCTTCATTGCGAATATGTTAGGTTCAAGTTCTGCAATTTGGTCTTTTTCAAGAACAAGGATATCATCTACCCCATTCCTTAAGGCGGTCTGTTTTATGCCTTCAATTACTGCAATTTCCTCTTGCGTGGTTGCTACAATTAATTTTCCGCAATTATTAAAAGGGATATCATATTTTTTGCAGTAATCGTATAAAAGCCATTTTCCTTCAACACATAGTTTTGCTTTAAGGCTGTCCCTGGTGTAATAAATTCCGGCATGTATAACTTCACTGTTGCGACTGCTTGTTTCCTGTCCGAATGACAGGTTTTTCTCTATCAGGAATACATTTTCGTGTTTCTCTGATATCTTTTCAGCTATAGCAAGACCAACAATACCGGCTCCAATAATCGTTATTTCTGCATCCATTAATTTACTTTTTTTGATACTCTCGGATTTATGAAAGTAAAGCTGTTGAAAATAATTGACAACAAAATTGTAACTTTACTAAAATGATATAAAATTATGAAATCGATAAATGTTGTAGTCTTTTTGTTTTGCCTTTTAACTTGTTCTGCCCAGAAAAATGACCCGGCATGGAAGCTGGTGTGGTCGGATGAATTCAATTATAACGGATTACCTGATACGTCAGTATGGGGTAACGAAGTAGGTTTTATCAGGAATAATGAACTTCAGTATTATACAAACAGACGTATTGAGAATTCGAAGGTTGTGGATGGTAACCTTTTGATAATTGGCAGAAAGGAGTCATATAAAAATGCAAACTATTCTTCTGCAAGTCTGGTCACGGACGGAAAGAAAAGCTGGACCTATGGAAAAGTTGATGCCAGGATAAGACTGCCAAAGGGACAGGGGATGTGGCCGGCATTCTGGATGTTGGGACAGAATATACATACAGTAGGATGGCCAAAATGCGGAGAAATTGACATAATGGAGCATATTAATAATGAAGATCTTCTTCATGGGACCCTGCATTGGTTTAATGAGAAACATGTTTCATCAGGAGGAACAACTCCCTGTGATGTTACCAAATATCATAATTATTCCATTGAATGGGATAAAGAGTCTGTCAGATTGTTCCTCGACGGCAATAAATACTGGGAAGTAAACATAAAGGATGGTATTAACAGTACCGAGGAATTCCATAAGCCACATTATATTATTCTTAATCTGGCTATCGGTGGAGACTGGCCAAAAGACCCGGATATGACAACTTCATTTCCTGATACAATGTATGTCGATTATGTAAGGGTTTATCAGAAAGAATTAAAATAGTTCACACTATCTTGTCTGTAGTGCACCCGGGTTCCCGGAATTAGTGGATTGTCAGAATAGCATTTGAAGAGGAAAGAGAAAACAGATGAAAAACCGCACATGTGTGCGATTTTTTAATATGTTTTCACATCTCTTTTCAATTGCCTTTCCACAAGGTCATCTTTTTTTAAACTAAATCTAGTATTCTACCAGCTCATACAGAAGTACTTAGGGAGGTCTTTTGGATTGGTCACATCTAGCTGAAAGAGAATGGCACACCCTTTGGTTTACCATTCATCACTTACGATGAATCTTAATAGTGTGATATTCCCTAAGATGGCTAAAAAGAGCTTAAAAACCGGAAAGAATAAACTCAATAATATGAGAGAAATATTACTCGGATTATTATTTAGTTACATCTTTGTCAGCGGGGCTTTTGCTCAGGAAGCAGCCTACCTTACAGCAGATTCTGAACCTTGGGATAAGACAGCAATCTTACAGGCATTTACCACTGTATATGGATCTGAAGGTACCGGGTGGTCCAAATTCATTTATGGGACCTCAGCTTCAACAATATTTACCTCCGGGCGTAAACTTGTCTTCATAGAAGGAGGGAATACGAATACTTCAATGATGAAGGATTTCCTTAATGATAACTGGACATCAATAAGCACATGGGTCAACCAGGGAAACTCTCTTATAGTCGATGCTGCTACAAATGAAGATCTGGGAAACTTTGAGATAGGAAGCTCAGGCATCTTTTCTAACCGTGTACTTTTGGCCACAATGGTGGCAGCATCACCAACACATCCGATCCTTCTGAATGCAGCATACCCGGCTTATTCAGCTGGTAACTATTCGGGCAACTTCGTTGCCCATAACGTAATCACAGGAAGCTATAGTTCTTCAATTTTTACCTGTTCTGGCGGAAACACAATGGTTGAAAAGACAATGGGTTTAGGCCGTATGATAGTCAGTGGCTGTACATTGCCATGGTACTATGCGGGCAATTCGGGGTGGAATCCTCAGCCACAGATGCAGAACCTGCTTAATAGTTTACTTTCATGGGCGAAAGATCTTTCATCTATCAGTGTAAGACGTGTTATAACTATTTCAACTGTTAATCTTTCGAAGACTTATGGTTCAGATTATACCTTTTCCGGAACAGAATTCATATTAAAAGGCGCACTTGCTCCCGGTGAATCCATTACACATGTCGATCTGACCAGCAATGGAGCTTCAGCTTCTGCTGGAATAGGGAATTTTGAGATCTCAGCAGAAAATGCCACAGGTGATGGAGGTTTTTTGGCTTCCAACTATGATATTAAATATACAAGTGCAGGAAAACTGACTGTTGATCCATCAGAACTGACAATAACAGCTGATGCAGGTCAGTCAAAGGTATACGGAGAGACAGATCCCAGGTTTACTTTTACTGCCTCCGGATTTAAAAATGGACAGGATGTTTCAGTTATCAGCGGCAGTTTGAGCAGAGTTGCAGGTGAGAATGCCGGGACTTATTCTTTTACTCCGGGAGATCTTGCCAGTATGAATTATTCTTTCAATATTTTGCCTGCAAAGTTCACTGTAACAAAAGCCCTGTTGACAGTAACTGCTGAGAATAAGAGTAAGACTTATGGCGATATCAATCCAACTCTTGTAATTACATATTCAGGATTTAAAGGTTCTGATGATAAAAGAGTTCTTAATGAAGTACCTTCTGTTTCAACAACAGCCGTTAAGTACAGCTCTCCTGGTATCTTCAGCATAACGCCGGCAGGTGGATCAGATGATAATTATCTTTTTACCTATGCAGAAGGTACACTTACAATTAATAAAGCCAGTCTGACATTTAAAGCAGATGATATGACCAGGGATTATCTTACATCTAATCCGGAGATGACATTTACTATTTCCGGCTTCGTGAACGGTGAGACCCGGTCATCACTTGATCTCATGCCTTCAATTCAGACAGATGCGTTCCAGAGTTCAAATGCCGGTACTTACTCCATTACACTTTACGGCGGAAGCGACAGTCGTTACAACTTCATATTTAGGGATGGTATTATGACAATTGATAAAATTCCTCAGACTATAACTTTCTCTGGTATACCTGAAAAAATGCTGGTTAAGGATGTTTACCATATGTCAGCTTCGTCTACATCGGGACTGCCGGTGTTATTCGAGAGCGTCAATAGTGGGTACGCATCAGTTTTGGGTAATGAATGTACCGGTTTATCGCGTGGTACAGCTGAGATCCGTGCATACAATCCTGGTGATCAGAATTATCTGGCTGCAGAAATATTTGCTGATATTGCGATAATCTCGACCCATAAAGAAATTCTTCATTTATTCTCACCTAATAATGATGGAATTAATGACAAATGGGAGATACCTGATCTCGATTCATATGGCAAATGCGATATCATAATATTCAACCGCTGGGGAAAAGAGGTCTATGCTAACAAAAGCTATGATAACTTATGGGATGGTACATCAAATGGATCACCATTGCATGATGGAGCTTATTACTATTTTATAAAATCTCAAAATTTAGGAACAATAACCGGTACAATAAATATTGTCAGATAATTCAGTATAGCGGAAAAAATGAAAAGGCTAATTACAATAATCGTCGGCATATTCTAAGTAACAACGCTCATAATCCAAATATGGCCAGTTTTTAAACTTATGGTACGACTGTGGGGAAACAAAAAACCCAATTATCTGATAATTAGATAACTGGATTTTTAATTTGTCGGGGTGATCTGACTCGAACAGACGACCCCTTGCACCCCATGCAAGTGCGCTAGCCAACTGCGCCACACCCCGAAACTTTTACCAACTGCGCCACACCCCGAAACTTTTACCAACTGCGCCACACCCCGCTTCGACCGCCTCAACTTTAGCGAAGGCGGTTTAAAAGCTTATGCAAAAATAATCAACTATTCGGATTATGCAAGAAGACAAAAAGATGAAAGATGAGTATATTTGCAAACTAAATTAAGAAAGACTGATATGGATATATTTAAGCCGCTTGATCTTCAGAAAGATGCTGTAAATAAACCGGATATTGAAAAAATCGAAAAGATCAGGTGTCTGATAATCGGCTCAGGTCCTGCAGGATATACTGCTGCAATCTATGCCTCCAGAGCAAATCTTAATCCTGTTCTTTACACAGGTCTTGAAATGGGAGGACAGTTAACAACTACTACTGATGTGGAAAATTACCCGGGTTATCCCGACGGTATTACAGGGCCGCAAATGATGGAGGATTTCAGGAAACAGGCAGAACGTTTTGGTGCTAATATAAGATTCGGAATTGCAACTGCTGTTGATTTTTCGGGGAAACCGCATAAAGTTACTTTTGATGATAATAAAACAATTGAAGCTGATGCGGTAATAATAGCAACAGGTGCAACAGCGAAGTATCTGGGTTTGGAGTCGGAGACTAAATATGCAGGAATGGGCGTTTCTGCTTGTGCCACCTGTGATGGGTTCTTTTACAAAGGCAAAGATGTTGCTGTCGTCGGCGGGGGAGATACAGCCGCTGAAGAAGCGACATACCTGGCGGGATTATGCCGTAAGGTGTATCTCATCGTCAGACGTGATGAGCTGAGAGCATCCAAAGTAATGCAGAACAAGGTTTTTAAATCGCGGAATATTGAAATACTCTGGGAACATCAGACAATTGATCTGTTTGGCGAGAACGGGGTGGAAGGAGCGACTCTCATAAAGAAAAAAGGTACTTCTGAAGAACAAATTTTTAAATTAAAAATTGATGGGTTTTTCCTTGCTATAGGGCATACACCTAATTCAGTAGTATTTAAGCAATATATTGAAACAGATCAGGTTGGATACATTAAAACTGTTCCTGGAACTTCAAAAACCAATATTAAAGGTGTTTTTGCGGCAGGTGATGTTCAGGATCCTCATTACCGGCAGGCTGTTACAGCCGCAGGATCGGGTTGCATGGCTGCCATAGATGCAGAACGTTATCTGTCAGAATTAAAATGATTTATATTGATGCTCAGTTGAACATGCCATGGCATATCCCAGCTTTTATCTTTTTACTTTTGTCTTTATTCCTTTTCCAGATGAAAACTTTTAAAAAATCATTCAAAATAAATGCAGAACCAGCCGATATTTATTCTGCACTGACCAATCCTTTTACAATTGAATTATGGTCGGGTTATCCGGCCGTGATGAGTACAGAACCCGGTAGTGAGTTTTCGCTTTGGGAAGGTGATATTACAGGGAAGAATCTCGAATTTATTCAGGATAAGAAAGTGGTACAGGAGTGGTATTTCGGAGATCAACAGGAGAAGTCCATTGTTACTATTTCGATTTTACCTGAAAGGGAAAACTCATTCGTAACAGTGGAACATACAAATATTCCCGACGAAGAGTTCAGTAACATAGCCGAAGGATGGCGAGAGTACTATTTTGATGCAATATCTAACTTCTTCAACCCTAATTTTTAAGCAAGCCAGATGAAATTGATGAAGTCGTTTTTTGACCAAACAGTGCAAATATATCTTCCGAACAAGCCAGAATCAGATTAGCTATGCCTTTGAAGGACAATGTATTTGCATGATTCTGGACTTTATAATTCCATTCCGGTACCCACAAAAGAATATGATGATTAATAAACCTCCGGATTTCTTTTCCCATCTCACCACGGCATGCTTCATCATCCATAATGAGGTATTTATCAATGAGCAAAGTCAGGAAAAGCAGCTCAATTCCCAGATGATCATCATCAATTTTTCCCTTGAATTTTGATTTCCAGCCATAAGATTCATAGAATTCGGTGACATTGGAAGAATAATAATTGGTAATGCCGGATATTTCTTTGTTGTATAGTGATTCATAAGCAGGGGCCAAACCCAGCTGCCTGGGAAAAAGCCTTAAAAAATCATCATGCAACAACTTCCCGAAAGTTGTCTTATCGATAAAGGACTCTCTTAGCTGCGAAGCTGCCTTAACAAAATTTGGATTTGTGCTTGAGACCGGAAGGTTTTTCAATATTCCTCTTTCCCAGAAATCAGTAATACATTCCTCTGAGGGTTCGTGCATAATCATGCTTCCCGCGAAATAGAACAGCATATTGTAACCTTTTAAAGTATTATGATTATGGCTTTTATTCTCCATTATATTATAAACAATGTTATCTTGAAATAATTATGTCATTTGGAATCCTCAGATGCGATAGCTGATTTGAATATTATAACCATCTTAAGATTGTTTTGTTCGATTTGGAACAAAAAAAAGCTGCATCCACGGGAGACAGCTTTTAACAGTTTTCAATTATTATTCATTACAGGTTGAAATCAGCAAGGCTATCGGGATATTGATTGTTATCAACTTTTACCTTTATTCCAATAAAAGCCTTAACAGTATATTCAACATCTTCGAGAGTGTGGGCTGCTGTTGGTATTAAACGCAACATAACGACATCGCGGGGAACAACCGGATAGACAACAACTGAACAGAAGATCCCGTAGTTTTCGCGCAGATCGTAGATCATATGGGTTGCCTGAGGAACCCCGCTTTTCATAAACACCGGTGTTACAGCTGACTCTGTTTTTCCAAGATTCAGTCCGGCATCTCTTAAGCCTTTCTGCAATGCGTGAACAATAGTCCAGAGTTTCTCTTTCTGTTCAGGATGTGCCTGGATAAATTCAAGTCTTTTTATTGCTCCCAATGTCATTGCCAGAGGCAACGATTTTGCATATATCTGGGAGCGAAGATTATAGCGCAGATAGTTAATTACATCTTTTGTACTGGCGACGAAGCCACCAAAACCGGCCATCGATTTAGCAAATGTTGCAAAGTAAATATCAACCTGATCCTGTACACCAAAATGTTCGCCTGTTCCACTTCCTGTTGCGCCCATTGTACCAAATCCGTGAGCATCATCTACAAGAAAACGAAACTGATACTTCTTTTTCAGAGCGGATATTTTATCGAGTTTTCCAAGATCACCTGCCATTCCGAATACTCCTTCAGTTATGACAAGAATACCACCGCCCGACTCTTCAACGATTTTCTGAGCTCTTTGTAACTGCTTTTCACAACTGGCTATATCATTATGAGGAAATACAAATCTCTTTCCGATATGAAGCCGCAGACCATCCATAATACAGGCATGCGATTCTGAATCATATACAATAACATCATGTCTGTCAACAAGCGCATCAATAATTGAGACCATACCCTGGTACCCGAAATTGAGGAGATAGGCATCTTCCTTGTGTACAAATCTGGCTGCCATTTCTTCAAATTTTTCATGAGTAGAGCTGTGGCCTGACATCATTCTCGCGCCCATGGGAGCGGCCAATCCATATTTTTCAGTTGCCTCGGCATCAGCTTTCCTGATCTCAGGCTGATTAGCGAGTCCGAGATAGTTGTTCAAACTCCAGGTAAGAACCTCCTTGCCTCTGAATTTCATGCGGGGAGCAATTTCACCCTCTAGTTTTGGAAAAGCAAAATACCCATGTCCAAAATCCTGATATTGCCCCAAAGCCCCTCTGTTCTTTTTGATCTTTTCAAATATATCCATGATAATTGCCCTTTATAAAAATTTTCTCAAAAATACGGATAAACAGTTTTATGATAATACCTATTTATACCTAATTTCCCGTATGCACATCTTAAAGCATAATAAATGCATAATTATTACGTTTTTATGCCTTAAATGAATTTTTTTCCGTAATTTCGCGCAACAATTTTTTTTATGAGATTCAGATTCCATATTGTCCTGTTTATTCTGGTTTTATTGAGCTCCTGTGGTGCGTATGATAAACTCCTGAAAAGTACTGATTATGATCTTAAAAAATCAAAGGCAAAAGAGTATTTTGATGACGGTCAATATGTTAAAACAACTGAACTTTTAACTCAGATACTTCCCCGATTCAGAGCTACCGACGAGGCTGAAGATTTGAACTGGATGAACTGCCAGGCCTATTTTGGTATGAAAGATTATCTTATGGCGGGTAGTTACTATAAAACTTTTATTGATCAGTTCCCGTTCGGCAAACATGCTGAGGAAGCCAACTATATGGCTGCCGTTTGTGACTATAATCTCTCTTACCGTCCCGAACTTGATCAGGAAAACACTAAAAATGCGCTTGAAGGGTTTAATATTTTTCTGAACAGGTTTCCCAACAGTTCAAGAGTTGAGGATTGTAAAAAGAAGATAATTGATCTTCAGGATAAGCTGGTAGAGAAATCGTATCTTAGTGCAAAGCTATATTACGATATGAAACAATATAAGGCAGCAGTTGTCGCTCTCACCAACAGTCTAAAGGAAAACGCCAATTCCAAATACAGGGAAAAGATGATGTACCTTAAACTGAATTCCCTTTTGCTTTATGCACAATTCAGTCTGCCTGCCAAACAAAAAGAGCGATATCAGGCAACACTTGATGATTACTTTTCATTCATGGAAGAATTTCCAAAGAGCGCTTATGAAAAAGATGTTAATGGTATTTTCCAGAAAACAAATAAATACTTAAAGACAGGAATCCCTGACACCGAAGTAAAATAATCAATATATTTATGGATTACAGAAAATCAGTAGCACCCGTAACAACTGTTACACGCAATCTCGACCTGATGACTCAGGGAACAGGAAATATTTATGAAACGGTAATTGTTGTTTCCAGAAGGTCAAACCAGATTTCGGTTGAGATGAAACAGGAACTAAACAAGAAACTTGAAGAGTTTGCATCTTACAGTGATAATCTTGAGGAGGTATTTGAAAACCGTGAACAGATAGAGATTTCTAAATTCTACGAACGGCTTCCAAAACCAACACTTATTGCATTACAGGAACTTGAGGAAGGAAAAATATTCTACAGAAATCCTGAAAATCCTGCTAAACAGAAGTAAAATTTAGCATAATAATGCTGAAGGGCAAGAACATACTTATCGGAGTAACCGGAGGTATTGCAGCATATAAAACTGCAACTATCATCCGGTTGCTTGTTAAGGACGGTGCCGATGTCAGGGTCATAATGACAGATCATGCAAAGGAATTTATTACTCCTCTTACCCTGGCAACTTTATCAAAAAATCCGGTATATACAGAGTTCTTCGACCCCGGGAATGGCGATTGGAACAGCCATGTTGATCTTGGTTTGTGGGCTCACCTTTTACTTATTGCACCTGCTACCGCAAATACTATAGCTAAGATGGCTAATGGCGTGGCTGATAACCTGCTGCTTACCACTTATTTGTCGGCCCGTTGCCCGGTCTTTGTTGCCCCGTCAATGGATATGGATATGTTGAATCATCCGGCAACAATAATTAATATTGAGACACTGAAAGCTTTTGGTAATTCTATTCTTGAGCCGGCAAGCGGTGAGCTTGCAAGTGGCCTTTCAGGTAAGGGCAGAATGGCTGAACCGGATGAGATAGTAAAAGAGATATTGAACTTCTTTGCGAAAAAAAAAACTATAAGCCTCTGAAGGGCAAGTATCTTCTGATCAACGCAGGCCCTACCCGGGAACCACTGGATCCCGTTCGTTTTTTAAGCAATTATTCTTCTGGTAAAATGGGAATTGCGCTGGCCGATGCTGCAGCAGAGTATGGTGCCGAGGTGGATCTTGTACTAGGACCGGTAAATGTCAGACCTCAGAATAATTCCGTAAAGACAATTAATGTTTCAACTGCAGAATCAATGGCTTCAGAATGCATTTCAAGATTCCCGAAATGCGATATAGCCATTCTGGCAGCTGCTGTTGCAGATTTCACTCCGGTAGAAGTTTCAGGGGAAAAGATGAAGAAAGATGAAGCAGAACTGCTGATAAGACTTAAACCCACAACAGATATAGCGGAAACTCTTGGCAGGTCAAAGAAACCTACACAGTTTCTGGCCGGATTTGCACTTGAAACGGATAATGAACTGGATAACGCGAAAAAAAAACTATCACGAAAAAATCTGGATATCATAGTATTGAATTCTCTTAAAGAAGAGGGAGCAGGTTTCGGATATGATACAAACAAGATCACAATAATTGACCGGAACAATAATATTGATAAATTTGAGTTGAAATCAAAAGAGGAAACAGCAAAGGATATTCTTAATAAAATTATTTCAATGTATATTAAATGATGCTTTAAAAATGGCATACCGGTTGAAATATTATCTCTTTATTTTTCTTGCTCTTCTGCCATGTATAGTTCA
>Ga0302271_10003307_pt1 | contig 13737 bp, 4 predicted proteins | sample III_Bog_N1_1_FD_198767 | JGI IMG/M metagenome (GOLD analysis project Ga0302271, IMG submission 198767) | Peat permafrost microbial communities from Stordalen Mire near Abisko, Sweden - III_Bog_N1_1 | ecosystem: Environmental > Terrestrial > Soil > Wetlands > Peat | place: Sweden: Abisko... | reverse complement strand
AACCCCAACCCCAACCCCAACCCCAACCCCAACCCCAACCCCAACCCCAACCCCAACCCCAACCCCAACCCCAACCCCAACCCCAACCCCAACCCCAACCCCAACCCCTTTTCATTAATTTTAAAAAAAAAAAAATAATTATTTTTGGAGTAAAAATAATCTCAAAAATAAATAAATTAATTCTTCCCCCCACCCATAGAAAAATCAAGATTTCTAGAATTACGAGAAACTTATCCTTATCTTTTTAGAACATTTTTGATATTAATTTACATGTGTAACATAAATCCTATTTTGGTTTTTAGATGAGAAAAATAAAAGATAATATCATCTTGATAATTATTTTTTTAACTTAATCAACTCGATCATACACTCTGACGAGAAGGTGAATCTGTAGAAAAAGAAGTCTTTAATTGCCTGAGACTCTAAAGGTATTGAGTGAGTTGATCTATGGAAGCAACAAATTCATAATTAGAGCAAGATATTGCAGGTTTTGATTGGCTATTCGTAGTAAATTATGATTACACACCGACTGCTACTTAGATAAGTGTCGTGTGGGCTGTTAAACTCTCTAATTACTTAGCCAACAAAGGGTATTCTTAAAATGCCTGCTATTTGCTACTGAGAACAATTGCCAAGACACGATGTTCAGGTGCTAGAAGGGTATTATTTGACAAAGATAAATTACAATTATTATCGATTTTTCGCTTTTTTAGGCATACTAAACGACTACTTGAGAACTATGGAATTTATCTCATTCCTAGCTCCAATGCACTCTTCAAGCGGAACATAAAAAACTTGTCTTTTTTCTTGTTAGCTTCATTGTTTTCTATGATATGCTCGCTGGTGGTGTTTTTAGGGCTATTTTGAATGGTAGTATTACTGTTGATATTCTTCGTGATGTTGTTGTGCTCATTATGATTATTCATTTTAAGATTTTGGTTGTGTAGAGTATTTGAAAATGAACTATTTCCACTGAGTCGATTATTATGCTCATCTTATTCACTGAAATAGCTTTGGGTATCAATTCCTTGGCTAAGTTCTTCTTAATGAGAGATCAATTGGATTTCTTAGATCTTTTTAGAATTTTCTTACTATCTTGGTTAATGATGGTGAGGAATTGGAGAAGGTATCTCTTCATCTTCTGCTTCTTCTACAAATTATTCTTGAGTCAACGTATGAATCTAGTCAATAAGCATACTCCAGATCCTTGTAGTCATAGAATAAGTTAATGCTTAGCAAAGAGTAATATGCTTATGGTTGAAAGTCAGCACAGCTAGTCGATCTTATGGTGTGACAAACTACGAAGCAGCGATATCACACACAGCTTGTAGCATCTCAGTATTGTAACTCTCATCACTTAAATCGATAATCAACAAAATTTCATAAAACTGGCAAGATCTTCTCGCAATATCGGCGTTCACTTCTTAAGCTGTAATCTGCAGTTAGGGCAATGAGCAAAGTAATCCAAGAGATCTTTTTAAAATTCTCAGCTCAACATATTTGCATTCTTCCATGAGATTGCTGACAATCTCTTCGAACTGCTCAAATCCATCGTGATTATGGAAATTATTCTTTGAATGAAGAATCTCTCTGAAAAGGGTTTAAACTGCTGTTAAATAGAATGCCCTTGCTTGAACACCACTTAATCTCTCAAATAATTAACCAAATTGCTGATTTTCGTTGTTAAGAGTTGAATTATTCATCAGCATTGACCCAATCAATCTCCTTTACGTGATCATTTACTTTAGCTTCCCATTCAGTAACTGATCTAGATTTTATTTTCCCTCAGGTAAATAAGTAGAATTCGACATCGCTCCATCATGATTCTGAGGAGGTAGTTGCAATGATCTATTCAGAGTATCAGGATTGTGTTAATTATTCCCAAGATTATCATTGTTGTTGTTCATCTAATTTTTAACAATAAATTGATTTGATTGTCTTGACATTTTCATATCTTATTCTGGAAAATTGTCTTCTTCAACATCACTCATTCCAAGGGATTTCAAGAGTCTTCGTTAAAAAATACAAGGCTACGAAAAGTGCTTAGGATTCGTGTATAAACTGATCTCAAGTAAATCAGTAGCTAAGAGAGTATATTCTTCTGATGTTTCTTCCACTGAGCAGAGATAGCATAATCGCATGGAGAGTTTGAGTAACGATCTAGCGATTTTGAGCTGACATTCATCTTCAACTCCAATAAAATGTTAAGGAGAGCAAGGCATTGAACAATCTCTAAGATATCTACCCTTCATTTGGAGAATTCTCCTTAAGCATTGAAGAATTATTAAATCAGACTAATCTGTCCAAGATGTATTCCCTGTTTCGACGAATTATGATAAGTGTCTGAGATTGTTAAACCCAAGTTATTCTAGAATTAACGATTAAGCGCAATCTAAGGATTGTATGGCTCGCTCGCCTTCTGAAGCATAAAATCTAACAAAAAACGAATAAGTTAAAACCTTTTTTGTTAAGGGATTATTCATCTAAATCTTTTTTACCTTTCACATGGGAATCCACAGCAATTCATGATTCTGATTTTCTCAGAAGCTTGAATCAACTAAAAATATCCTAGATTAATCAAACTAATTGCTTATCCAAACGAATTCTGCAACATCTTGAAAGTCTACCTAGCTTTAGCGAAATGCACAATCGACTCTGCAACCCCTGAGTTTGGATCCAACGCAGTGCTTTTGTAGTTAATCACTTCCTACAAAAGGAAGAACGTTTCAGAGATGATTTTGATTTCCAGAAACATCGGCTCAAAATCAAGTATCTTATGAGACTTCTTATCAAGTCGTTCATCTGTTTTGATGTCAGACAGCGAATCTTTAAATCCAATTTCGGACTTAAAACTCTTCATATTCGAAAATCCTTCATCATAATTCGCTTATGTTAAATAAATATCATATGCACTTTCATCTTTGTTTTCCAGGACATTCATAGTGTGTCTGCTATCATATTAGCCAACATGTTCGTTTTCTTTGCTGTTAGGAATGTTGTTGTTGTTGCTTGGTATTTCTTCAGCGTAATTGCTGTTATATCTCGAGTTGATTTTATTATTTTCTTCCAATACTTAGAAGGAATTTATCTTGTTTGCTTCTGTTTTCACAAGATTCAAAGCAAAACTCTAGTCACTTGGACATAGCAACCCATCCATATTGTAGCTCTAAAGTGGACTATTGAACTCACTTTTCGATTTACTATTCTTATTCATAATCAATTGCTCTTCGGAAGGATAACCAAAATTCAAAGTAGCTCGCGAATGTCTGCTTTTGAGGTTCGCTAAGTGAATTAACGTACCTTATCTTCTACTTCTAGGCGATTTTTCTAACATTTACGTTGAACTCTGTAGAACAGGCGAACAAAAATTATTTTATTGTTGAGGGGAGCACTGCCCACTTTAATTCATTAGATTATTGACGAGTTCACTATTGTTGTATGAGTTATTGGGTTTATTTTTCGCATTTAATCCAAGTGTATTTGCAAATTTCTATGATCCAAAATTATTCTAACTGAAATTCACTCCACCTGCACTTTCAGCGCGAGGACGAGATTGCGTGTAAGCAGATTTATAATAAGAAGGAGGGATATTTAATAAGGTAGTATCTCTTTCTCCTTGTCTAGAGAAACTCTTGACATATCTATTTTATCAAAAAAATAATTAAATTAGCTTCAAATTCTAGAATTATAATTAAAAATAGCGATAATTCTTGAAATATATTTAATAATTACAACTACTGATGGCTTTTGAGAACATTCCTAGAAGAGAACACTCTGAATCGATCTGAAACAGCTGTGGTATCCATTTTTTTGTTAATTCGTTTATGATCAGATTACAACAGTGGTAATGTAAAAGCAGATTGTTTTGTCTGAAGTGTTCCATTCTTAATGTGGTGAGAATTCTAAGCTATCTATGGTCGCAGACTTTCATTGAGAAATTTCGTTAACTTTTCAATTGGAAACTAGAGCTAATGGGCGAAAATTGCAGCTAAATGAAGACAGAATATAAACATAATAAGGAATAATACAATGGATTCACAGATGACCACTGCCATAAAAGCAGAATCGTCGCTGACAGAATATTAACTCAATAAATCAGTTGTGTCCTTACAGACCTTGGCGAGTAGCATGACTTATTTTGTACTCACAGTGGTTTAATAGGTACTCCACAGCTCAGAGACCTCAATTGGGTACACTAAACTTAAACTAAATCCAAAAATAATGTAAATTGAACTGCTTTTTGATTCTTTTTAATTAGTAAAAAATATTGCATACAATTTTTCTTCTCCTCTATCCCATTTCTGATAGAAATAGGTAGTGTTTTATTATGTATCGACTAAATACTTCCCAGAGAGTGCATGCGCCTTGCTAGCTGCAACCTAGCTAATAAAGGATTTTCGTTAAAATGATGTGTAAACTGCAGTAGAATTGAATTCAAGATCCTCCCAGGCTGTCTCTGAACTATTTGAGTTCACCCAGTATCTGTGATGCAGTACCTAAAAAGAGATTAAAGAATAAGATTGACATTATATTCGTTAGTGAATTTAGAAATGCTAGCTTGATTACAGTATTATTGTCTTGATGGAAAAGAACAGTGTATGTATCTGGGTTCGGAGATTGTTCATCAATAAGAATTTTTGTTACAAAATTCGTGATCAAAAAATCAATGGCTATGACAATCGGAGCTTCCGTTAGTGTATCGTTGATCATAACTGTGGATGTTATCGATATCGCACCAGATGTAGCATCTTTGTATGGTTTAGTGAAGATCACATTCTCTACAGAATATTCCAAATCAAACAATATTGACAAAATATTGTTGATTTACAAAAAACAATATGTTTTTATTATTATTTCTTACTATTTATCTTTTCCTTGGAGTATTCTTCCATAGTCTGAGAGTACCAATCTCTACAACGAGGGTCGTAGTTCTCTAAATAAACTTCTGCTTCTCCAGTGCAATTTTAATAAGGAGTGAATGAGGTTAGGTTGGAATTACGGCTATTCATGCAAAAATTGAGCAAACAAAAAATAATTGTTGAATTGCCTTTTTCAGATGATGAAGAAAAAAAATGGAAAAAAGTGGGAATAAAGTCAGATAGCTTTTGGGTAAATTTTAAAAGAATCTTTTTATTACTTAGTTGGAACAGACATAAGAAGTGAGTCACTGAAGGTGTGATAAAGGAGATCGATTGTAAATGTCTCATTTTTACTTGAAATGTAGATTGATTTCGACAAGAAATTATGATTCCAAATCTATTCAAAAAAGGAAAAAGAAAATTAAAGTAAAATTCATATTTTTCATAACTCAACTTGTTTGTAACTATTCATACTTCCAATAGCTTTTGTTGATATTGCAAATCGAATTCATCGTAGCTAAAGAATTTCCTATGAAAGTAGGTTTCTTCATAGAGATCGGAGATTTAAAGAGCTGCTGTATATTCGCTTGGACATAAGCTCAAAGCGTTGTAGCGATATGAACAATTCCTATGAAGAATTCCCGCTAAACAAACAAACATTATTTGCTGATGAAATAGAGGAAATAAGAGTAAAATATCTTTGAGTTAATTATGTTTTCAATGTGAGAGTTAGTCTATTATGAAAAGAAAAAAGTTAATTCTGGGTAATAAGCGATGTTTGAAATAAAAACCTATCAAATCTAACTGTAATCAGATCAAAAAGGAAAAATAAGAGCCTTACAAATCTTCAAAGGCTAAAAAGTATTTAATTTATTACTCTCAATATTGATTTCCGCATTTTAGAGCTTTTCGTAGAGGAGAAACAAAAGGACTAAATTTTGTCGCATCTATTTTGAGAATAAAAGTATTTGTTTGATGGTTTAACGTTTCCAAAGAATTTGTTGTTGTTTCTCTTGTTAATTTACCTTATTGAAGTCAAGTTCAAGAACAATCTTATTCGCATATAGACTATTATGGAGCACTTATTTTTAGTTAATAAGTGAGATCTGTTTTTGGTCAATCTACCTAGAAAACAATAATTCAGCAACGTAATTTGACAGTGTGGATGTTGTATTGCTTTCTATGAAATATTTGTATTGTACCAAGAAGAGATCCCGCTAAAGAGCTGCTGGTAGAAAAACCCCATCACCAGTAAAACTCCAATCATGCTTGGGACGATGATCGTCATAACGAGCTTGGCGATGAGGCCAACTTCGAAAAAAGAGCTTATTGTTTTCTTATTTTTCTTGGGCCTTTCAAGAAAGAGCTTCTTGCGTTTTTCCTTAGACAACCTGATGGTTCTTGCAGAGGCAGTTGGAGCTTCTTGCCCCATCTGCTACTTTGTTAGATAATTGAGCAGACTTCTTTTTTCTTCTTTTAATTCAGTTTTTTTTATCTTTAGGCTGATATAATAATTACTCTTGACGAAATATTTAATCAATTCCTTTAGCTCATTTTGTTTCCAAATTGAAATTGTAATCTTCAAAAAAGTTATTTCTGTCTTCTTTCTCGAATAAAAGCATGAGAATTCACCAATACAAATGAAATATTCATAAGTTGTAATTTTTGACAAGGTAAATCCAATTTCATTACTCATTTCAGAATGTCGAACAACGAATCTAATTTAGATTACACAAAAAGATCATTTCTCAATTAAGTATTTTCTTATTAATCATTTTAGTTAATCAAAAGATTTGAATGCAATCGAAATTGCTATGATGAATGCCTTTTTCTCTTAAAAAATATTTGGTGGATTTTATGACAGTAAGAAGGGGAAATCTCTTTTCTCATGTATTTAATTTTCAAATGATAGTGGTTAATTATTTGAATTTGGATATTTATATTTCCTTCTCTTAGAGAAATAAACAGCTAGTTCTGTTCCAATCCCGAAGTAATTTTAATTATCTGCCTGCCAATAGTAACTCTTAAAGCAACAGTATGAAAAATAATTGTGTATTAGCAAGAATCTCAAGAATTAAATAAAAAATGAAGTGTGTATTTGTATTAGCTTTTTTAAATACCTAAAATTATTTTTAACATTTCACTGGACAACAATCAAAATGTGCATCTCTAGTTATTTAAACGTTCTTAATAAGCAGAATAAAAGAAATCAGTCTTGAGGGATTCTAACATTATATCATACAGCAACAAAGCAAACCGGGAGCTACTTTTCAGAAATCTTATTCCTCTAAAACTTGGTAGACATCCAACTTGCTACTATTACTAAGTTGCTTCCAAAGCAAATAGAAAATAATCTTTAAATTAATTATTATCCCCAGTAAATCTTTAATGAAAATATTAATTTCGCATAATAAAATTTGAATAACAGAGTATCTTAGTTGAATCCTTTGTGGGGAGATTTAATATTTTGAAGGAAGGGATGTCTCCTTCAATCAATAATCACTTTGCTAGAAGAAAACTGATTATCTTTATCATTAGCAAAATTGTACCCTTTTTTTTGAGGATTAATAGAAACGATTCGTTTATTAACAGAAGCTTTGCTCTTATTGGGTGTCAAATATTCTTAAAGCAAAGTAGTTTAATCTTAGTTAGTATGCAGGATAATCTACAGAGACAAAGAAGAAAAGAAAGGCCTGATTTTTTTCGAGGCTAACACTAAGGGGGGAAGATTATCAGATAATGCTAGTTATTATTTAAAGAGATCGTTTTTTTTACTATTTTTCAGAGAATAATAAGAATGAGTTTGTTTGTTCTTTAATATTACAGGATGTACACCTAAACATCATACTGAAAACTTGTTTTGTACTTTTAATATCATTTGTCTAAATCAAAAAATTGCTATTTTACTTCTATTTTGCCTGAGAATAATTCAGCTTTGATATTTTGGAGCTGGTAGTATTTTTATATTAATAAATTTGCAAAATGAGAAACAGTCAAAATTTTAATTTAAAAAGAAAAGATTACACTTTTTACTTCAAAAAAGAGCTTATTTTTTTTTTATTTTTCTTAAGCTTTTCAGGAAAACCTTCTTACGTTTTCCTTGATAACCAGATAGTTCTTGCAAAGGCAGTTGGAGCTTCTTGCTTCATCTGCTACTTTATATGAAAATTGAGCAGACGTCTTTTTTTCTTCGTTTTCTTTAGTTTTCTTCCACTTTAAGCTGATACAAAAAATTACTCCCGAGTGCAATAATTAATCAATTCCTTTAGCTCATTTTGTTTTCAAATTGAAATTGTCATCTTCAAAAGAGTTATTTTTTTATTTTTTTTCTAGAATAGAATAGAATCGTCACAATTCACCAATACAAATTAGATATTCAAAAGTGGTTTGTTTTGATATGCTAAATCCAATTTCATTATTCATTTCAAAATTTCAAACGAAGAATCTAATTTAGATTACAAAAAAGATCATTTCTCATTAAGTATTTTCTAATTAATCATATCAGTTAATCAAAAGATTTGATTTTAATCAAAATTGCTGAATGAAATGCCTTTTTTCTTAAAATATTTAGTGGTTTTATGGCAGTAAGAAGGGGAAATTTCTTATTCTCAAGTATTTATTAATTTTCTAATCATAGTGGTTGATTGTTTGGATTTTAATTATATTCCTTTTCTAAATGAACTGAACAACTAGCTCTATACTACTCCCGAAGTAATTATAATTATCTGACTGGTAATAGTAATTCTCAAAGCTACAACCAAAGTGCTTTTGAATTATTAAAAATAGTTGCGTTTTAGCAAGATTTTAAAGAATTATAATATTGCTGTTGGTAACGCATTATTATCTGTTTTAAAGGTTAGCCTTAAGCTAGAATTCTATTGCGTTTTTTTCAACTTCTAATTCTTTTATTTGCGCATTAATCACTCTCAATCTATTTTCGAGTTTTGTTGAAGAAATGAGGATATCTTTTACAGGAAACATTTTTTATTTTTCAAATAGGTTTTTAATAATTAATTAATTCTTAAATACCTATTTTTTTATCCGCTCAAACAAATTTAAAAACTGCATTTTGAACCAAACAAAAAGAAGCGCAACAGATTATCAGAAATAGAAAGATTAGCTTAAAAGCATTTGATCATAAATGGATATACTTGATCAACGACAATATGTTGTATTGGTTAGAATTTACCACAAGCTTATCAAAAACACAGATGAAATAGACTGTTTAGCAGTACATTGTCTGTTTTTATTATAAGATGTTCATAATCTCGCTCAAAAATACAAGAAGAAAGAAAGTTCTGTCGCTATGGAGCATACATTATAGTATGCTAGCTACAATCGTGCAAGTGATGGAAATGATTTCTTGCTTTATGGATTTTCCTCTTGCTTGTTTAATTCAATGCAATAGAATAAATTTGAACAATGGAAGAAGAATTGCACAGCTTTCTTAAAAAAAATAAGTGAATTAAGAGATGGATTTCGAATTTAGACCTACACTGTCTCCATAAATTAGGATAAGGTAATGTTTATCATACAGATTAATCAATTATTATTATTATTAATTATTATTATTTTTTAGTTCATTTAGCAATGGCATTGCGATAATCTTAGGCCAATAAAAAATTGAGATTAAAAATAAGCAATAAAGTATCTAGACAATTCAGCTAGATACATTGATGAAATTATAATCTAGTTAACAAATTCTTCTGAGATATTCATCACTGCTTATGAATTCACAGACATAAGGCTATTGTCTTTCCTTCATATATGCATCTCACAGAGCAAAAGCGTGAAGTTTTTACTTGATTCATCAGCACTTAATTTATTTAAAGTGGAAAATAAAGAAACAGCTTTTTAACAAAATAAATACGAATTTAACGATAATCTAACCGGCAAGGAATAGGGATTTCTTTACTTATTAGCAATGAAAAAATACTATCCACTATCCATAGAAATTTATATCTACGTAGGAGAGTATGGTGTAATGCATTTAAAAGAAATCTTTACAGAAAAATTCTTATTCACTGGAACTTCCAACTTCACCTTTAGTGGACTTAATAGTAATTTCGAAACAAATTGGTTTTTTGAAGATGAAGGAATCTTAGTTCAAGAAAGAATAGAAGATTTTAATAAGCTAATAAATCGCTAGGATATAAAACAAGTTGAATTAAATAACTTTGAGGGTGTCCCAAAGAAGGAAGCTGAAGCTGCAGAAACAAAGTTTTAATATATGTAAGCTCTTATTGAAGAGATTAATTCATAATAAGAGGTTAATTAAAAGTTACCTTCAAATCTTGGAGAGGCTTAAAAATAGCTCGATAATCAAATTTCTCAGAATTAAAGCGAGTTTTAGCGAGAAAGTCCCGAGAAGCGTTTTAAAAAATGAAAGTATATTTTAGATAATACTAATAATAATTACTCAGTTTAGTTCTTCTGCATGTCTAGGAGGTGGTTTGGATAAGTAGAGGAAGATGGGGGGTTTTAAGATGTGTAGTCTAATACTTTGTATCTGCATTATGATCACGATGTCTGGGTATGCTATTTTTGTATTATTGTTGTTAATCATAGATGTTTTATATGTTAGTATTATTGTATTCTACTCCAACGACAATGCAATAGGATTGAAAGTTTCTTATTATTTTAAGTCAATATGATTATCATCAAAGGAGTTTTTTGGATTCTTATTGCCATGATTGCTATTCATGGGTAAAATCAATGGACTAAACAAGGTAGAAGGCATTTCAGATGGTGAAGTTGTTAATCTTTCATGTTTTCTATGTTGTTTTGATTTATACCCTGAGAAAGCATAATTCATTCAAAATGGCAGAACTGATGGATTCATGTTTGCTTTATTTATGAGAGAACTATTCAAATTATTATTAGATATTGTCTAAGGTTCAATAGAATTACTGAGTAGACTGATTGTGCTATTTGCTGTCCCACCGCTGGGGTAACAAGCTATCTAATCAGCTGTCTTGAACAGATCAAATTAGTTCTTTTGTTCTCGGATGATTGATGATTTATACTACTGTTATTTGGAATGAATTGATTAATCGATGTGATACCCGATATACCTGGTTTTTTGAGTTAATCGATGACCCAAGAGAATATTAATTACTTCCTTACAAAAATAGAGATTGTTCTTGTTGCAGCCTATTATGATGGATCAATAGATTGAACGATTTGTGGAATTTGAATCTTAGTGAATCTGGAAGGAGAGTGACTTGTCCTGGAAGATTGTGGTTGCTAATCAATAAAAGGATTATTCAGAGAACCATCTTTTTCATACAATCTGGATGTTTACAATCGAAAAAGTTATTGGTTTGAAGTAGTTGCAGGCATCTAATTCGTTGTAGTATTTTATAATCCAGCTGCTATTGCTTAAGACTGATTTGAAGATATAGAATACTTCTTAGGTGTTTTATATTTGTTAAATAATTTGGCGGATGTATTAATCTGTGATTTTATTTCATTTTTTTGCTGAAGACTGGATTTACTAAGAAGAAGAGGCTTATGGAGTAAGCATCAAATTAACTTTGCTTAATGCTTCTAATTTTTGTTCATATGTCCTACTTGTAAAAGATCCTTCTTTCATCTGTAATGGAGCGAAGTGTAACGATTAAGATCCAGATGAACCCCTTCCCCCTCTCTTCTTCAATCTCCTCCAGTTAGAATTCTTCTCAGAGGGCTAATTTATGTTGAGTGATCACCTATCAACTAGCTTTTCAACTTGTTTCTCTTGGAAAGATTATTATTTCTCACACTTATCAGCTCATCTCTAATCCAGGATTAGGAGTTTTCTGGTAATCTCTATAACAGTCATCATAGATAGGGAGTGGAGATCCTCTTCTTCTTTTTCTTTTTCTTTTTGGATTTTTTCAAGCTCTTCTTTTTAGGCTTCGGTTAGATCTGTAATATCATCTTTTCCAATTGCACTAGAATCCTCCCATTCACTCTATCTCCTTCTTCTTTGTTTCCACACTGTCCATCAGCTTCATTAAGGCACCCATTTTCTTTATTTCTTCATAAAGTGTGAACTTCTAATCATCAAATTTTTTGAAAAGATCTAGAATAATCTTCACTATCTGTAAAGACAATAAAATTGTATTATGAGGTGTTCACGACAAATTGAAATATTCATATTTTTTCATTCACTCGCATTGAAAAAAGTTCATTATCTTTACCTATTTCTCAGATTCATATTCTATCAAAATAAAAAATCAATCTTTAACTTCACTCAACAGCCAGAGCTCTAAATCATCATTTGTACAGTCGTACTCTAGAAATAAAGTGTAATGAGCTAAAGCGTTTTGATATTGTTAAAATAAACTTATTTCTTACTCTCAAGATATTTAAAAAGATCTTCAATAAATTCGAAAATAACCATCTGCTCTGACTTATTGAATTCACTTTTCATATGACATTCTTTTGTCTTTGACATCATTTCGTATCTTGCGGTAATTTTTCCTAATCCATCTATTTTGTAAGACAAGCTTTACAATAGGCCAGCTGAAAATAATAACTGTCAGTCCCTCCTTAAACATTCTGTCAATATCTTTTTAGTTCTTATTAGTTGCCTCCATGTTTTAAAGATGTGAATAGTGATCTGATTTTAATCTATTTTGTGCTTTGATTCTGACTTTTTTTGAAAATGGTTTATTTTATCTTTATCAGATTAATTCAACTCCAATAATTTTCTGGCTCTCTTTGTTTTTTTGTTTTTTTTTTTGAAATGAAAGGATTTATATGTTTATTTTATCAATATTAATATTTCAACAATTATTCATTTACTGATTTTCTCTCTTGCAATGTGATACATGTAGTTTTGCAACAACAAAAAAAGGTTAGAAATATTAATTGCTCATTAGTTCATTCAGTTATCACGGTAGTCCTTTCCTGCTTTCAAGATAGATAGAAGGATTTTTTTTTATTCTTCTGTTACTTCTAGATGTTCTTTATTAAGAAGATTGAGGAGTCTATTATAGATTTGATTAAAATCATACCAAATTTCGTCAATATACCCAATATTTTTCCTTTTAACAACACCAGCTTGCCAAAATTCAAAAACTGCTCTAATTTTCTCATAGCTCCAGGTAAAATATTTTTAATATACAAGCAGCCTAATAATCACTTTTAAGAAAAATTTACTGTTATCACTCTTAATTTAAAGTGTACTCACTTCTTTGATAGGCTCATATAATTTACCTGCTTTTTTTCCACAGTTCTCATAAAGCTCAAGTACTTTACTTCTAGTAATCAATTCATCAAAAACAATCTCAATTGCATCTTTAAATTAAGCATCAGAAAGGTTTGGGAGTTCTTATTTAAGTGAAGCTTTTTCTATTTTTTTTTCATAGCCCTTAATACAGTGCCCTTGTGTAAAAACTGCCATTTTTCTGTAAGCCTCCTTTTCTTCTTCTATTGCTTCACCACTAGGCCAATCAATTGTATAATCTAAAAAGGCAAGATTCTAAGTTTCCTCAAAGAAGAGCTTCAAAGTATCAAAGTTTTTCAATATTTTATAATCGAAAGTTTGCTATTCTATTTCAATAGAATTTTGATTATTAGCATGAATTATGTTTTCGCTTTACCTTTCTTCTTCGTCTTCTTCTTCTTCTTCTTCTTCTTCTTCTTTTTCATCTAATATACTGTTGTTGTCCTATATATTAGCGTTGCTGTTGTTTGTTTCATCATTATTATTGCTGTTGGTAACGCATTATTATCTGTTTTAAAGGTTAGCCTTAAGCCAGGATTCTATTACGCTTTTTTCAACTTCTAATTCTTTTATTTGCGCATTAATCACTCTCAATCTATTTTCGAGTTTTGTTGAAGAAATGAGGATATCTTTTACAGGAAACATTTTTTATTTTTCAAATAG
>Ga0302271_10003304_pt1 | contig 13747 bp, 13 predicted proteins | sample III_Bog_N1_1_FD_198767 | JGI IMG/M metagenome (GOLD analysis project Ga0302271, IMG submission 198767) | Peat permafrost microbial communities from Stordalen Mire near Abisko, Sweden - III_Bog_N1_1 | ecosystem: Environmental > Terrestrial > Soil > Wetlands > Peat | place: Sweden: Abisko... | reverse complement strand
CAATTACTACTGTTTGAGTAGTTATTGTTTCAACAAGGGATTGCTAATATCATCAAGTTAGAAGAGTTGTTGATTGTGGCTGCTCTAAGAGTAATCAGAGAAAATATTGGGAGACATTATTGGATTTAAAATAGGGTTATTTGCAGGCATAACTACTGGTGGGGCATATTCCATTAGATTGCCTATTCTGTTGCTGTGTTATGGCTGCTATTACGACGCATTTGCTATCATTTGCTGTTGCTCGTTAATCTGAGATATCTCTGGGGTTTGGAACTACCAAACGTTGCTTAATTAAGCGCTTTAATGTGTTGACATCAGCTGAGAATTCAAGGAATACTCTGTGTTCTTAAAGCTACCACTGTTGTTCTATCCTCCTTGCATCTCTGGGGTATCAGTCGAGACAGCTCGAACAAAGGAGGAAAGGGGATCGAATCTCGCAGACAAGCTCAATGCAAATGCATTCTTGATTTCAGTCAATTATTGCTGGCTCCCTTCAGAATTGTAAAATTAGCTGGAACTTGATAAGGTCTTCAGCAGTTATTACGATGATCCTTAGATTTTAGCTAGCGAGGATTTTTATATTTCCCCAATATATTAGTAGAGTCTTGACATATGTGATTTGTATCGCATGTCTTCTAATTCTTCGATGAGCTTCGCATTCGAAGTAGTAGAAGATGATGATGAGGCTGAGGCTGAACGTTTACTATTTCCTGCTGTATTTCCACCCATAGTTGTGATAACACTCTACGGCATCTACAACGGAGGTAGATCTGATTTGACACTTTTGAACTCAATGACTTATCCCTTGAAGACTCTGTAGAATTCCATGAGTTATTTGAAATGCTCATCGACACCTTATGTCATCTCCATTTTGAGATCTTCTAATAGATTATCTATTTCCTTTTTCGCATGATCGATGTCTTTGTTGATTTTAGTCTTTTCGCGTTCGACTCTTTCTCTGAAACTGCTGATGTTCTTGTCTTCTTCAGAAAGCAAGAAAAATACCTATTGGGGGAATTAATCTTAATCGTACGATAAGATATCAGCGGGGATGTTGATGTTCTTTTTCTTTAGAGCATTGCTCAGTTTATGGCAACTCAAGAGGGTTTGTTGTTGCTCAGATGAGCTAGATGAGCTGCTGGGAGCATTACTATTTAATTAACTTGAATTTATATTCTTTTACCCACTGTTAGTAGGAATAATGTGATTCCCTGGAGGCTTTGGTGGTCTCTAGAGGAGCTATTGCTGCTGTTGTTGCTGGAATTATTATTAATAATTGCTGGAAATAGTAGAATTGTCCAAATTCAATTTACGAGTGTTGTTGCTGTTCTGGCCTTGAAGGGTCTCCGCAAATTGATTGGGAGCTTGTTGTTGGTTAAAGTTATGTTGTCCTAAGTAGCTAGTTGTCTGATTGAAAATAGGCTACTTTCTTGCATTCATGCTAGAAAAACTGTTGTTTAAAGGGTTGCTCGTTTCATTCAGCATAGGATGATGATTGATGTTATTGTTGCTTAAGTGGCTGTATGTTTAAGTATCAATCCCAGGTATTTATCTCGAGAAGCTTCTATTAAATTCACTATTAGAACTACCTGTAGCAGTAATATTAGAATCACTGTAGTTAAGTGTATTTTTGTAATTGAAGAATCCATTCGATGACGAAAAGGGGATCGATCTGGATTGCTATTTCAAAACCTAAGAAATATCATTTTCTTTCCCTGAAAAAGGAAGCGAAGAAGGCTAAAACAGACTGGAAGAGGGCTACAAAGAAGAATGATCTTAGAAATTTGAATTAATATTGGAGGACTATTATTTAGAACTATCAGATAAATAACTAAGAGGAGGTTTGGCAGCTGGGAAGATATTCTTCAAGCTATTCATTGGTATGGAGGAGGATTAAGGAGATGATCCAGAAGCAAACCTGTTCGATTAAGGAAACTACTGATTTGATTGAATCATTTGGAATGATTCATTGACGTTCTTTGAGTTTGCTGCTTTGTATTCATCATATTTACTTTTGAATTCATAGCCACGAGGTTATTCGTTGTCTCTACTGCTGTTGAGTGATTATGATGATTGATAAGCACTTTGATTTCTCGAGCTATTACTACAATAATTATTCGAAGTAGGGTTAGTTATGGAAAAGGCATTATTAATATGCTTATTCGTTCGTTCTGTCTCAGTAAAAGTTGGTTTGAAGAAGAATTGCTAATTTAACAATGAAGATTATGGTTGTTGTTATTATTAGTAAGACTAGTTCTTCTCTTGTTCTTGTCTCTAGGAGCTGAACTCTTCACTTCTTTCTTAGGTTGAAAAGCTATCATTTGTGTCTCGATATCTAGTGCTGTTCACTGATCCTAAACTTCCAAGAATCTTTCCAGTTTATGGATGGGAATCATCTTATCCTGATCCAGCAGTTGCTGCTGAGTTTGCTCTCGCTCTTTCAAAACCACGTTGCTAGGATAAACCTTGTGGTTACTAGCTGAAAGAAGAAGAGGAGAAACTAAAAGGACGACTATTACTAGATTACTAATCCATTGGAGAAAATCAAACTGCAAATTCAATAAAAAATTAGCTGTATTTGTTTGTCTAACGGTAGAACAAGAGAATAGCAACTGTGTGAATCAAACTAACAACTTTCTTTCTTTTTTTGATTTCTTGAATTTCTACTGTTTTTTGAAGAACAACAGCTATCTAAACCTCTTTTTATTTCGTTGCTTGTTTTTCAAATTATTATCAATTTCAAAATACAAACTAGAACAGGCCAAATTCGCACAAACCCATTAGTTTTCTCAATAATTGTAAATATCTCTTAAATTCCCTCAACAAACTTGCTATTTTCAATCAACGCAATACTTTTTGATATATTTAAGTGGCTATTTGCATCTTTTCATCTAGAGAAGATATTATCCCATAAAATGATAAAATTCACAAAGGGAAATGCAGACATTTCAAGATAAAACAGATAAATCAATGAAGACAACTTATAATTATAAAAATAATAATAAAAATACTAGCTAGTCTTAGCTTTAGATAGAAATCGTGAAGATTATTGATATTTTATATTACTTTTATTTCATTTCTTTTTTGATAACTTGATAAACATTTGCTGCTAAACTACTATTAAAAATACCTAAGAAATACATTCATGTTTGGTGTTCAAAATATATGAATATCTCTCTTATCCTTCCGTGAGTGAATTCAATCAAAATGAAGGAATCTAAAATCCACAGAAGGTGCGAAATTAGAAAGAAATAAAAAAGAGTAGCGAGATAAAGGAAATGGGAAAAAGTGTGAATTCTCTCTCTTGAGAGCATCACAAGGAAGATAAAATTAAAAAATTAAAATAATAAACCTTATCTAAAAGCAGAAATCACAGAAGCACACTAATGAGTTTCGTTATTGAAAAGGAAGCTGACTTCAAATACATCCATCGTATTTTGAACACCAACATCGACGGAAAGAGAATCACCCCCATCGCTCTCACCGGTATCAGAGGTGTCGGCAGAAGATTCGCCTACATCATTTGCAAGGTTTTGAAAATCGATCCCACTGCTAGAGCTGGTCTCCTCACTGAAGAGCAATGCAGCAAGATCACCGAGATCATTGCCGATCCTATTGCCCACGGAATCCCTTCATGGCTTCTCAACAGAATCAACGATTTCAGAGATGGCAAAAACTACCAACTTGCTTCCAACACCCTCGATACTAAAATGAGAGAGGATCTCGAGAGACTCAAGAAGATCAAGTCCAACAGAGGTCTTAGACATTTCTGGGGACTCAAGGTTCGTGGTCAGCACACCAAGACCACTGGTAGACACGGAGTTGTCTGCGGTGTTGTCAGAAAGAACAAATGAGCTAACTAGGAGAGATAATGTTAATTTTAGTTTTTAGCAGTCATTATCTTCAGCATACAAAAACGAAGAATTAAATATGATTTTAGAAGATTAAAATACATCCAAGCATTATGTTCGAACTCTATTTAAATAATCACATTTCCATCGCCATTTTTCATTTCAAAATCTCTTCTAAATTTTAAAAGCAGATAATAGTCGAATATTTGGCTTATTTTTTGATTTGCTAAACCTCTTCACAGCAGTCAAAAAAAGGGAGAAAAAGAGAATATCTTTTTTCAACAAACTCTTAATTTTTTTCAATATAAATCAAATTATACATATAAATTATTCAAAATGTAATGGGATTAGTTTAAATGATCAATTGTTTGTTTGAAGGAAGGATGATAAGTATTTCCAAGAAGAAATAAAAATGAAATAGCAAGCAAAAAATCAATTAAAAGCGATTTGATAAAAGCATTTGGCAACAACAACACTAATCACATAAAATTGGAAAGAGTAGAATAGTTCTTTAAAATGATCAAACTATTAGAGAGTCTAACAAATTTCAAATAAATATTGAATTACATTTGCGATCCTTACTTAACTAATTTTATTTTCTATCCTTTGTGTGGCTGCTTGAATGGCATCGAATGAGGAGAGGAAGGTAAGGATAAATTATGGGGTGTTTAATCAACTGTTTATTCTGAAGAAGCTCTCTGTTTTTGTCAAGTATTAACCTGTTTTTTTGGATTAGTTACTAGTAAAAGAGTAATAATACAAAGTTAGTTTGTTTTGAAGGGTAGTTCAGGACAAATCGATAAATAATAATTATTTTTAAAGTAGAGCCTTTCTATATATAAATTGAGACATATTTCTCAAGACAATATCAAGGTATAATGGGCTTATTTGCTTTTTTAGCATAGAAAATCTTCTCAACAAACAAAAACAAAGGAGATATTTAAAGACAGAAATAATAAAAAATAATTGTGTTTATTTTTCGAAGGTAAATAAGAAAAATCAGTAGAAGTGATACACACGAAAGCCAATTTGAAAGCGCATAATCATGAGTCTAAATGTATCTAATGCCTCCTAAATCAAAGGAATGTCTAACAATAATCTACTTGAGCTAGCAACGAAGTAAGCTTATTTAGTGAATCAGACATCCTCTCCGCTTGGGTCAGCGTATGGAAAGCACACCATTCAAACTGAAGATATGGCATTCAAAAATAACATAAATGAAATGCCCAAGAATTATAATGAAAATAATAATAATAATAATAGCCTGTATCCAACAAGTGAAGTGAATATTGGAATTGGGAGCATTTCTGAAAGAGAACCATCAGATAGGCAGAAAGGCGTTTCTCAAGATAAATCAGAATCGATCTATTCTTGTGGAGGAAAGCGTCAAATTCAAGAAAATGGAAGCAGTCTGTTTGGCCACGAGCGGCATAAAGGTGATTCAGATGAATTAGAAAATTCGGATAACTTGCAAAAATCTAATAAAGCGTAAGTACTTCACCATGGAAAAGCACATCATCACAAGTTAGAAGAAGATTAAGATGAAATGTTGAAAATCCCAGCAGAATGGAAAAAAGCAGAATTGCATGCGAAATCTAGAGAAACCAAGCCAGAATTAGATGGAGATGAAGAAGGCACAATATAAGAAGTATGCAAGTGCTGCGGGTATGAGTTAGAGAGGAAAAAGGTAGGATTAAATGTGAACGTAATGGATCTAGGGTTTCTTGGATCTGGGTTTCCGTTGTTCTACAATTATATTAAATACTGCTGCTTGATGCTCGCTTCGTTGTTTATTATTGAAGGTATTCCAAATCTTGTTCGGAATTTAAATGGTTCATTTTGTGATAAAACTGACTTGGAAGTCTATGAAAGCTACGAAGCAAACAAAGAGCATCCTGTGAATGAATTCATTATCCCATGTCCTGATGGGATATTGAATAGGATGTCAATTGCGAATATTATCGATGAAATGGATCATAAAACAGATTACAGTTTTCATTATTCGATTGCGGCGATTCTCACACAAATTGCGTTGAGTATGGTTTTCAGGAGGAGCTAACGAGTCATTGAGTTTTAAGTCGATGAGGAGAATTCCACCCCATCTGATTTCACCATAATGGTACAGAACATCAGCACTGAAGTCGAAGATGTAGAGACAAGTTTACGAGAGATTTTCTCTCGCTATGGTGGAATCACAAAATGCAATTTAGTTTATGATATCGAGGGATTAGAAGAAGTGGAGCATCTCATGCAAAAGACTATCAAATAAAAATAAAAAGCACTCATAGAAAGTAAATATGATTTCAATGCTCCAGCAGTGCGAGAAATGGATGAAAAGCTGAAATCTCTTTAGCGGGAAGAGCATGAAGTGAAACACACTATCAAAACCACAAAATTTGTTGGCACTGCGTTTCTGAGCTTCGAAGAAGAATAACAAAAATAAGACGCAATCGAAGCGAATCCTTAAAATGAATATCGAAGATTCTGGAGCTATTTCTCGCAAGGCAAATCAAAGCAATATAATGAATCAGTGTACATGGTTGACAGGCATTTATATGTGTCTGAAGCACCTGAGCCGAATGACGTGGATTGGGAATTCGCACATGCTACGACTGAACAAAAAATCAAAGCAAGAATGTCTTCCTTTGTTAAATGGGGGCTACTAAGTATTGTCTCATTCATTGTTATCTGTGGCATATCATACTTTCAAAGCCACGAAACAGAGAAAGTCCTAGAAGAACAATTTCAAATGCAAGTTGCTTCTTCTTCATCGTCTGATTCTTCAGGTCATTCCACATCATCATCGTCATCTTCCCATTCCTCCAGCAGTAGTACCTCCTAAGAAGACATTGACTTAGAAAAAACCTTAATCACAGCTCTTTCGTTTGCGATTTCTGCAATAATTGTAATTTGGAATAAATTCGCATTGCCTAACATCATCCATAAGATCTGCGACTATGAGAAATGGTCAACTAAAACGAACATGAATATATCCTTCGCATTTAAGTTAACTCTAGGGTTATTCTTCAACACAGCGTTGATTACGTTCTTCGTAGAAGTATTATTTCTCAGGAACGTCTATGGATTTTCTGGTGGAATGATCTACAATGAGTTTTTAGTGTTTATATTTAACGCAGTCGTCCCTTCACTGGCTTGGATAATTGACCCATGGAAAATCATTCAAGACTGCAAACGATCGAGAGAACGCAAGAAACCCATCTCAGTCTTAACCTAAGCTGAAGCAAATGCCCTCATGGAAAATCCATCTTATTCTATGGGCAAGCGATACGCGGATATTATGAAAACCATGTGGTTTACCTTTTTCTACTCACCAATAATGCCAATTGGGACAATTATCTCATTAATTGGGCTCATAGCATATTACATAACTGATAAATATAACTTGCTCTTCAGGAGAACAGTGAAGGAATCCATTTCATCGCAGCTGTCATTTTAGATGGTAGAATTAGTGGAATATTCGATGATTTTCCATACTTTTGGGCAGGTCTTCTTCAAATGGTTCGTGGCTTATTATATTGATGTTGGGAATTTCTTTCTATTCATCGCAGTCTGCATCATCGTTATTATTCTGCCGATGCATAAAATCAACGAGCTGATATTCCCTCTTTCATCTAAGAATGATCCACAGAAATACTCCGATGTCGTCCATACTTTCGATACAGATTACGATAGAGAGAATCCGATCACAAGGAAATAAAGTCTCCTGGAGTTTCAGGAACTACGAAAGCAGAAACAAGCAGATAATTTGGAGTAATTCGCTTCTAACATGCAAGCAGTTGATGGGAGAGTTCAGTAAGAAAATAACAGAAAAAGTAATTGAACAAGAATTCATTTCTCACTTTCAAACAAATAAACACCTAACCATAAAAGTATTTAACGCAACCTACCATTCCTACTGAATCTCTTTATCCTTCTTATCAATCTTTTTCATGACCACATCACACCAGCAAAAAGCGAATTAAGAGATGTGGCATTCTTTTACTTCTCATTCTCTCTCTCTCTTTCTTTATAAAATGTGTGAACCTTTGTTGTTTCACGTTAAATCTCTCATTTTCTTTATTTTCTTACAATAAATTCACACAATTTATGATTTTAAGTAAAAGAAATCCATGTGAATAATCCCAAAACATTGAAAAATTATTTAAATCTTCTCTACTAAAATGGAATTATTAGACCATTCTTTAAAATGCAGATAATTTGGTATTGTAAATAGCAGACCAAGTGATGAATATTCAAAGGGATTGATTGATCAACTTGTTGATGAACAAAAATAAATTGGATTCATTTTTTTTTAAGAAAATCATGAGAAAGAAATCATTCTTCCTATCAAAATTAAAAGCAGGAAATAAAGATATTAAAGCTAATTATTGAATAACAAAAAAACAAGCTAACAAACAAGCAAAAAACACTAATAATCTTGAAGACTCCTACCCAATCAGACAGCGTTGTATCAACACACTCTGCCGCGGTATGAATTCACAAGTAAACAACAAAATATCTACATGCACAAACTCTCTGTTATTCCTGCATTCGTGGATACTTTTCAATCCCTTGTGTAGTTATGTATTTCTTGCTACAATCTATGTGGAGAGAGTTTTTCGCCCAGGGTTTTCATAAGCTTGAAGCATGTTTATGTGCCTTTTTGAATGATTATTTTATGCAATAAAAACATTAGAAACAATTCTTATTTTTTAATACACTCAAACTAATTTTTGTTTTGAACATTCTTAGTTATCATCTTCAGGAGGATACCCAATGAACGCCTATCAAGTTAACAGTCACAGTGGATAATAGTATTAACAGCCGATGATGAGTCGTGCAGATTCCCTTTACGGTAAACATTTTTTGACTTTTTTTTTCAAAATGGTAAATTATTTTCAACAATTCCATTCTTTTCTTCGATTAGGGTCTCAGATGCAACTAGGAGATATTAACTCTTAATCTCTGATAAACGAGCGTGCGTACTAGCCTATGCCTTCACCGCCTCATTCATAAGTCTCTGAGAGCCCTCGAGAATCTAACATCACACACAGCAATAATAAACCTGGTAATTTGGTTCAGATTCCATGAGCTTTGAAATTTGAATAACTTGAGAATTTTCAAAAGTTTAGTAAAAAAAATGGCCTATTTCTTGTTTCTCTTTATCTTATCAATACCATTTATTTTGTGATAACAGATGCTCCTTAAGCTCAATAATAGTAATTGCAAATGAGAGATGCAAATAAATAGAAACCAAGTGAACTCAACACTGATGTGCTGAGACTCAGTGAGCGGATAGAATGGATTAAATAAACCACACGGATCACAACTAAAATACACTACGGCAAGAGATAGTTTGTATTCGAACTCTAAGATAACAATAATTCTGCATAAAGTTAAGGTCCTACTGCAAATAAGGATTCACAAGGAGAAGGAGAAGATGGGAATGATTAGCTGCCAAAAAAGAAGCTGGAATTACCTTTTAAAGACATAAAAAAACTATCTTTCACAAAATAAAAACAAGAAATCGTTATTGGTAAGAGATAAATAATTTTAGCTGATAAAATATTTAGAATGGAAGGGTTAAAATGGAACCAAATAGCTCTTGTATTAACTATTATTTGATAGTAATGAGCAAATTAAGTATTGTTTATTGTTCTGGAGTGATAATAATGACTTTTTTCTTGACAAACAATCCAAAAAGAAACGACTTTCGATAAGATCAAACAATGTCAAGAATCCATGAAAAAACCAGGTGGAGACATTAAAAAGACGACACAATGGATCGAGAAAGATTTCCTCTGTAAGGATTCGCATTTGTTTGCATTAACATAAATCAAAAAAACAATTTCATCAAAGCGTTTCATTTCATTTCAAACTAAACTTTTTTTGGATTTTATTTGAAAAACTACCTGAAGTGAATGAGGCTAGCGGTTTGGCTTTGTTTCGAGATAAAGAACCATTAAGCATAGTAGCACTCTATCCAAAAGATTCCCTAACAAAATCAGGGAGTGGAAGAATAAGTCATCTACAAAAAATTTAATAATGGGTCGATGTTGTAAGAAATCAAAATACATAAGAATAAAATAACAAAATAGGATAAAATGAAGTAAAATTGTGATTTTCTTACTAAAGGAGTAGTTGTATATTGATGGGGAGAGAATCAACAATCGACATGCTGATGGAGACAGATCAAATAGAGCGAATGAAGGAGATAGAGGAAACAGGAATATTGGATAAGATCAGTCTTTTCCAGGCAGAGAAAGAGGTAACAAATATGGAACATTTAAAAAAATAAGACTTTAGAGAAAAGAGAGAGAACTTGAAATTTAAATATCTAAAAATAGATCGAAAATATCCCTCCCCAAATAATGAAAACAAAGCTTATTAATAAAGAAAGAAAAAATAGCATTAAGACAAGATAAAGAAAATAGTTTAATCTTAGAATAAATATCTGAATAGATTAATAAAATATCATTTTAATAATTAAGAGACACACAATTATTGCTTTAAAGAGAATTTAAAATATCCCCCTTGAATATCATACCAAATAGGATGATTCAAAGAAATGTAGATGAAAAAAAAAGGTATTATCCGCATGAGAGATAGATATCTAGAAAAGAAGATTTTCTAGGAAGGAAAAAGAGGGCAAATGGATAAGATATATCTATTAGATATTTTAGGTTTTTTTTTCCGCCTATGTTTTGTCGAAGCGGAAGGGCGGTTGGCAAGCACAATTATATTAAATTAGATTCTGAGTGTGAAAGATTCTCTTCTGATTGATAATTTTTTGATTTTAATCACGCGAAACCATTGAAAACTCTCATTTTACACTGCTACTTGCTTCTCCTTCTTTCAATAATCGCTACGAAATTTTAAACTTTCTAGACCGTGAAGATTCAAGCAGCTAGGCCTTCAACGAGTAAGTCCTGTCGGCTCTGCCAAATACTCAAACAGCAAGATAGTAATAATATCCTTAGCATTACAACCCTCGCCCTTAGTCTTCATAGTAAGTTCCTCTGCATATTCAGTAGTAATAACAGTAGTTAAGGTAGCAGCAGCATCCTTCGTACCATCCACTAGCACATTAAATTGGAAATAATATGCCCTCTCAGATACCTCCGCATATGCCATAATACCAAGGTCATCCATAAGCAGGTTCTCAGCAGTAGTAGCAATAGCAATAGTAGTAGTAGCAGTATTAATCTGCATAGATGCAAAGATAGCCTAATCAACCGTAGTATCCGCCGAACGCTTATCAGTAAATTGTCTTTTTCTTTTGACAATCTCTCTTTCTCTCCCCAATCTTTTTTTCCTTTGTCCACCCCCCAATCTTCTCCTCCTTAAAAGAGATCACTTTTTTTCCTCTCCCTCCCATCCTCCCCTCTCCCCTTGTTTTGAATTTCCACAGACAAAATCAAAGACGAAAATATCCTCAAGAGATTTCCCTCTCTCTCTTGCTTAGATTTTGTCTCCCCCAAGAATTTCAGAAAAATAAATTATTTAATTAGATCTTTCTCCTGTTTTCCCCCCCTTTCCTCTATCTTTTTCCTTTCTCAAAAGCTCCTCCTATTTAACCTAAAATAATACTTGATTTTCATTTTTTTTCCTTTGTTTTTTCTCAGATCTTAGAAACCAAGTGGAATTCCTATGAAAGCAGCAATTAATCCTGCCATGAGCATGTAATAACAATAACAATAAGCATAACAACAGTAACAATCTCAGTAAGGTCGTCATTTATTAAACGCCAACGTTGTAAAGGAGCAGTTCAATCTCAAAGATAATAGCTAGGATAATTTTTCTTAAGTCTTTGATACTCTGAAAGCCAGAGTTAGCTAAGAGAAAAGCCATCCTTTGAATCTAGCTAATCCTCCACAACCTCAGTCTATCGCGTCTATGAGTGCACATAATATCCCAGGGAATAATTACCACCATGCTAGGAATCCATCTTCCTCACAGCCGAACTAGCAACATCCATCAAGTATCAGATCATAATAGACTAATGGGCTTGGAGCTTAACAGCCATATGGCTAAGCAGGATTGCCAATGCCTAACCCTTAGCAATAATACTATAATAACCCATAGCAACCACCATATCCTTCTCATCCAAGCTAAGGAATCTATCCTCCCCATGTGAAGAATCATCCTTACGGTATTCCATCAGGGTCAATAATGAAACAATAATAAGGTAATCCTGCTGGAATGATGGGATAGATAAATCCAAATGGACTACCTCCTACAAAGCAGCAACAACTGTAATATCAGCAACAATAGCAACTAGCAGGGAATAATAAATACGATCATATGCAGAGATAGAGTTCACAGTAGTTGCAGCAACAACAATAATAACAATTGCTATCACATTCTTAACAACTACCAGCTCTGTCGTCTTAAATGTCATCATCCGTATAGCAACAACATCCTTAATTCCCGAGTTCCTAGTAATAATCATAGAGCTTCAGCAATCTTAACAGCAACCATCATGGAAAGAATCCTGGGAATGCACTCCAATCTTAAAGTAATTTCAAAAGCAACTATTCTTTCTGTTTCTAACTATGAACCTGTATTTGCAGCTGCTTACCCTGAAGAAGATGTCCCTGATGTCAAGGAGCAGATCATCAAGCTAAAGTCATTCATCGAAGCATAAAGTAAAGCACACTCTTTAAATTAACAATTCTTCTAAATCATTTGATGTCCTTTTCAGAGAAGCTATCTTCGGAGGTAAAGTAAGAGAAACTCCTGGAGAGAGTCCGAGAATTACGCAGTGAAGGCATAGAATTCATTGCCACGCCGGATAAAAAAGAAGAAGACACCGCTGTTGCTGGTTCAAAGTAAGAGACTAACAACAAGAATAACAAAAACATCAAGAAATAATTTGAATTTGGATTACTTTCAAAGAAACATCAAGAAGATGAAATGCGTGTACTTCAAATGCGGGAAGGAACTGAAGGAATCCCAGATGAACAAGCACATCAAAGAAGCACATCCAGAGTTAGTAATTACTAAGGCTATTTGAATTGGTTAATAGTCTAAATTACTTATCTTGTTGTGTATTGAAGGTAAAGGTTGGCTTTGAGATGGACAGCAATAAGAACTTCAAATTTAGTGAATAACTCTTGGATTTTGCTCTGCTAATCGCTGATGTTTATCCAGTGTAGTACTCTGAATTCCTAAAACAGATGCGTCCAGCACAGAAGAAAAAGAAGAAAGATAAACATGAAACCAATAAATAACTCACAGGGAACAATAATAATAATAACAATAGCAGTAATACTGCTAATGGGAATAGTGGCACAGCTGAGAAGGACAAGGAGAAGAGTGACATGAAGAAAAAATCAAAGAAATCGAAGAAAGCTTTGAAGAAAGAAGAGAAAGATAAAATGAAACTAATCAGCTAGGATTAATAGCTAGATTCACTTTAGCAATCAGCTACTTCCTCTTGAACATAAGAGAGAGAGAGACAAGAATGCAGAAATATTTAAGTAGTTTTAATTAGAGAAGAAGCAAGAACAGCAATTGAAAGGATATTTTTATCTCCATTGCTTCGATAAAAGCATTTCTGTTGTGTATGTGTGTGTGTGTGCTTATTATTAATTGTTTTACAAAGATTAAAGAAACGAAAGATATTATTTTTTTCTCTTTTGTTTTTGATTTATGTTGTTCTAACAATCTAAATGCTCCAAATCGTCTTAAGAAAGGAATAATAAAGAATTTGAGTGATTATTAGCTGTTCTCTTTAGGGTGATTTGATGTAATAGGACTCAAGATTTTGAAGAAAAAACAATTAATTAAAATAACAATTATGTGGGTAAATTAACTTCAAATAATAGCATAATCGAGGGGGTTGGGGTTGGGGTTGGGGTTGGGGTTGGGGTTGGGGTTGGGGTTGGGGTTGG
>Ga0302271_10003303_pt1 | contig 13750 bp, 5 predicted proteins | sample III_Bog_N1_1_FD_198767 | JGI IMG/M metagenome (GOLD analysis project Ga0302271, IMG submission 198767) | Peat permafrost microbial communities from Stordalen Mire near Abisko, Sweden - III_Bog_N1_1 | ecosystem: Environmental > Terrestrial > Soil > Wetlands > Peat | place: Sweden: Abisko... | reverse complement strand
AGAGTGATGATCAACTATCCGAAACTGCAATACTAACCTCATTGCTTTCCATTACAAACTACAAAGAAAAAGTAGAAATATTTAACTCATCAGTATCAAGTTCTTTGATTCCCCAACGTCATATTCACAAATTCTAGGCTAGTCTATTATCCCATTGATTTGATTATTGTTTTTTCTATTTTGAATTATTCTTATTTGAGAAAATCAAATCAGATACTCAATCTCTCTCTCTCTCTCTGATTTTGTATTCCCTTCGATTTAATTATTTCTACTTTATGTTGTAATAAAAAGGCTTTCTGTTGAAATATTCAACTAATCCCCTGAAGAAAGCACCAATCTATCAATACCAAAAAAAAAAGAGACTTAAAAATTGTCTCTTTGCTCTCAAAATGGATCTGCTAGATTCGTTTTCTTATTCGGCTTCTCCAAAGACTCCTACCAACAATCTTCAGCGCAATCAGCCTATGGACTTACTCAATTAAATTCAAATGAAGAATCTTACTGGCTTAGCAACACTTCGTATCCAACAAAAACAGCTTTCAATACTCAGCAAAGATATCTAACCTATTGAAAATCAAATCAAATAAGAGCTAGAGCTCTTCGGATGGAAGGAAATAAAAGTATTATCCGCAGACTGCCATCGAATAATCTTATCTGCTTAAGAGGAATCCTCTCATCAAAGGGTAGCTCTGAAATGCATGAAAAAACACCCAGAAACCATTCAATTAGTCCTTAATGAAATCAGCATGCATAGAAAGTGCTAACATCCTTGCGTCCTACCTCTGTTGCAAGTGTTTTCCACTGAAAACTACGATGTGATGGCTACCGAATTATGTAAAGGAACAATTCAAGATCTCATCGACTAAGAAGCAACTTATTTCAATGAGATCACATTCCTTTACTATTCCAGACAAATCACTTAAGGGCTGCATTACCTCCATCAAGATTTACACATGATTCATCGCGATCTCAAGCCAGAAAATATCTTTATTTCCTTCGACGACAGGGTTTACATCTCCGATCTGGGTCTTGCGAAAATCATCTTACCAGAGAAACTCAATGAATCGATATTCAAGGGTAATATGCTATTCAGCAGTCCAGAAGTGATTTGCAATGAGCTACAGTAGAACTAAGAATCAGATTTATATTCACTTGGGTGCATCATGATGTTCGTGCTAGAAGGGATTGAGTAAGTAGTTAAAAAGAAGATAGCACCAGAAAGTGAATTGCTATTCAAAGAATGCACGAATTTCATTGGTTTTAAGGAGATCTAGAAGATCATTCAGAGCTTAATGAGTAGAAAGCCATAAAACAGAATGAGAACCCAGGAAGTATTGAAACAATTGGAGGAAATATGGGATAAGTATGTAAAAAGTACAATACAAGGAGTTAATAGGAATGCTATTGAGTTTAGGAATCCTCTCAATAAGACTTTCCAGTCTAGCAAGTAAAATAACATCAACAACAGCAACAACAGCAACAACAACAGCAACAGCAACAGAAACAACAACAACAGAAACAACAACAACAACAACATCAACAACAACATTAACAACAACAACAACAACAACAACAACAACAACAACAACAACAACAACAACAACAACAACAACAACAACAACAACAATAACAATAACAGCAACGAAATCTCTGAAGGGTCTAAACATCTCAAAATCACTGAACAACTCTAGAAGAATTGCGTTGAGAAATCTAACTAAATGCTAGCTGATCTTGGCACTGCAATTCACTGGGCGAATTACAGGGATTACATCCTTCCTGGGCCTGATTTCGGGTTCGCATACAAAACCATCAAAGTACTCCATCTAATTGGGTATTTGTTCTCTTAGAAAAGATCGCCAGTAGCAAAGGTCTTCACAGATGGAGATGCGATGTTCTTTGAGAAAGCAGCTGAGAAATATCTATTTGAATTTGCATAGGATCATAGAGGATTCGTGTTTGAAGATGAGAAGTATAAGAAAGCATAGAGATTCTACACGAAGTTAGAAGAAGAAAGAAAGAACATAGCAAACTTGACAGGGAGTATCAAAAAAATTGAAAAAAGAAGAAAAAAATGAGAGTGAAAGTGAAAGATAGAGAGGGTAATATTTCTAGTGAAGAACCAAACTGGAATAGATAGAAAGAACAGATAGTCAGAATAGATCTAGAAATGGGGATATAAAATAAAATATAACCAGCTGTCAGTGAATAGATGAATTAATGGGTTAATTTTGCATTTGTAGTGCAGTTAGCTCTTTTCAAGTTGGTTGAAGAGGATGATGGTTGGCTGATTTTTTAACTCAAAATGTTGAAAGAATTTTAAAAAAATTAACATACTATCACACACACAGATCAGAGGATTTCTGATTAGAGTGAGCGAGATTGATTATTAAAAAAGTGGAATTAATGTGTATTATGTGTGTGTGTTTTAAATCTGATGACTGTTATTAATAATGAAGTGGGGGAATAACTAAAGAAATAGAAGAAATGGCTTATTAGGGGGCAGCATAAGACTTGAGTATGGTTGCAGAGAATGTAGGATGAAGAATGATACTCAAAACTACAAGAGTTATCTTTATTTTGGTATTATAACACTAGGAGTTTGTTAATATCAGAGATTATAATCCTCTGATGTCTGCTGGCAGTGAATTAATATAAATAAATAAGAATAATCTACATGTGCTTGAAGGTTTTTCAACAGTTGAAATGAGGGGGGAGGTGTTGGGTGGAGTGTATAATAATTTTTAAGACTAAAGAAATTGACTCGTTCATTTCTTTTTATTTTCAACAAAAAAAAAACCAAAAACAACAACAAAAACCAAAAAACAACCAACAAAAACAAACAAATAACTATAACACAGAGAAAAAAAATGAAATTACAAGACTCTTGACTTCAACCTGATACTATTTAATATAAACGGTTGCTACACGCCTTTGCTGCCATGACTTACTTAAAGATTGACGAAAGATATCCACACAACATGCTTATCGACTCCACTTAGAACTTATAATGAAAAATAGACTGATTATGTTTTTTTTCTATTATTGTAGTTCTTTTATGTTGTGTGCATGTGCAGTTTACTTATGGAATTCGCGTGATTTTTTTTAAAAAGATAGTCTTTTTTTATTTATGAAATTCAAGTGAATTGATACCAACAAAGATGGAAAGAACAGTTTGAGAGAACTGATGGAAGTTAATGGAAGAATGAATTTTACAAATAAATATCCTTATTAATGTTTTTTTTTATTCATTTGCTAAAAAGCCACAGAATTTTGGCTAATTCTTTAGCACGCTTTTAAGAATCATTAAAAGAATGTGGAGCACATTCAAGTGTGTTGCTAATAAATAAAAGGCTTAGATGTACTTGAAAGAGGTAGAAGAATGAAAAATACAACAACAACAAAAATCATTTGTTAGCAAATCGAAATTCCTTAGTGATTTAAGCGTTTACACTGCAGCCCTAATATGATTTGAAAAACGCACCAGTGAAAGAGAAAGAAAACATCACTGGTAAAGATTTCCTTATTTAATGTGGGATCTTATGGCTGAACCTGTCGAATAAGAGATTATTTTTTTCTTTTGAAGTGATCCTATTAAGATTTCTTAAATGTGGGGAAGAAATGAGATTACTAAAATCTGCGTCAATTCACAGAACACTTTAGACAAATGTTTCAGTGTTTTTATCTTATTCATAAAAGAAAAATAAAGAATTGGAGTTAAGATTCGGTGATATTAAGTAGACTGGCTACTAACAAGGTGGGTTACAAGAAGGAAAAAACCAGAAGGGGATGAGAACTAGAAATGCTAGAATAAAAATGAAATCATGTTTGCTAAGTTGATTAATAGATAATTGAAAGTATGAGGAGTTGAGAGTGTGGTGGTTTGATGTAAGTGAAGAAAGAATAATAAAAATAATCATTGTGAAAATTGGGAGGGTGAGGTTCATTTATTGATTATATGGGGGAGAAGTGAACGAAAAACAAATAAAAAAATAGGGAAAGAGAAAGAGAGAGAAAAAACTAGAAGAAAGCAGCAAGGCTTTGAATTACAAAATATTAAAAAACAAGATCATTCAAGGGAAAAGAATAAAGGTTTCCTAAAGGTAATAAGGGCAACAACTCAAGGAACTTTAAAACTAGTACGGAGTTTTCCCAACAGGATCGTAGCTGCGGTGTCCAAGTAATCTTCCAAGAATCTTCTTAGCCTTGCTTCTTGAGAGCATTATCTATATCCTGAGATAGAGCTTATCTTCGTCACATCTTAAAATAACTCCATTTATATTCATTTATTCCATAACTCAAACTCCCAATCTTTTTCCCTTTCTTCAATGTCCCAAGCCAACAAGCCCTTGAAAGGTGCATTTATCAACCCGCAGAGTTAGCATTTAGAATCTACAGCAGGATTCTCTCATCAGTCAACCGAAGACCTTGGATTGCATCGAACGTAAATCAAATCCAATACTTTCGAGCGTCTATCGAAGGTTCTCTTAGTGATATTCAACTCTGGCGATGTCAAAACAAACTAAGATATCTTTGATATGTTCTCGTCGTATGTCCGTGTGATGCGTGTGCTGATCTTTGAGAGGAAGGAACCCAATGTGAAATGCTTTATTGAAATGTTCACACTTTAAGAGGCAACATACGTGAAGAACTAATTTGCATTTATCAAAGCAAAAAACCCACATCAAAAACACATTCAAATCTACTATGCGCAGATACAAACCATCGACCTGCAGAACCATTACTCCGAAGGATAAGACTTCCAAGCATTCTACGCGAGAAACCCACAGGTCACTTGCTAATATTTCCAAGACTGCGATTAGTCGATGATAAATCTCCCCAGCAGCCAAGATTGTTTTGGATAAGCGCAGCAATCTCCTCATCACTTTCAGCAGCAATAAGCTATAGATCAGCAGCATTCATTCGCTTAATTCAACGCTCATCAATTCAAAAATTCCCATGAAATCAGTGTTTTAGATATTACAGGTAGTTTCAACGACCCAAACAATAATATTATCTCAGGAATTCGGCCTGCTTCTATTTCCTCCAGTGACCACTCTAAACAGAATTACAGACCACAGAACATGCATCTGCTACCACCACAAGCTGGATAAAACACTGTATTATCTTAGTTTGCCAGAGGAGATAATAATAGCAGTAATAATACCTCTTCGCAAAGATATTAAGCTATTAATTTCATCGGAAGTGGATCATAGCAATAATAATAATAGCAACCAATCGCTTCTCGAAAAAGAAACGAAATCGCTGATTAATTCCATAAGGACTTCCTCATGAAAGATGGGATTCTACAAACCCATATCAGCCAACAATTCCAATAATAAAACATGTCCATGTAGAGATAACAATAACTCCAATAGCAATAGCCTTCACTCCAATCTATTAACTCACCTGGAATTGGGCCAGCTAACAGCAACAACATCAGCAACTAACATTTATTGTTTCCTTTATATGGATCAAACAAGAAGGAACTTCCACCTTCGTAGACTAGTAGCGCGAATAGAAGTCCATCTTCCACGACTTATACACTTCCTAATACTCTCTAAGCTCAATAGCAGTAAATATGTGATCTCAGCGATGTCGATGAGAATGTCCAAGCAAGCTAGCCCTAGACTTTCAGAACGAAATACAGAGATGAGATGTTCTTCAATGGTGCAAATCATGAGGAAGACAATATTCTAGGAACTGAAGGGTACATCGCTTCTCCTGATGATGACAACACGAATAACAGTTAAGACTCAAAGCGAGTTCTGTTTGTTCGTCACCTTGATTTTAATGACCTCAAAATATCCATGATCTACAATCTCTTCAGCAACTACGGGAATATCGTGAAGATCATTTTCATGAAATAAAAGCGGCAAGCACTCATTGAATTTGAGACAATCTCATAATCATCAGCGGCTAAGGAGCATCTCAACAATCTACTGTACTATGGAGCGTAGATAAAAATAGATTATTCTAAATACGACTAAATCGATCTCCAGCGGAAGAAACTCTACACTGGAGAGATTAACGACTAAGAATAAGTATTAGCGATACCTTAACAATGTTTCCGCTACAAGCCGAACAAGGCTATACCGTAATTCTCCCCGAAAACTACATTGCATGTATCGAATATTCGGAAGGAGTACTTTGACTCTAATCTTCTGTATGAATTCTTTACTAACGCTGGAGCAAAAGTTGCGTCGCTGAAACTGATTCCGAATGAAAAAAAGCAAATGTGCTTAGTTTAATTCGAGACACTTGATGATGCGTTACGTGTGATTTCAACTCTTCATGATACACCATTCTATGGAAGAAATCTATGCATATCGTTTACGAAAAGTGGAAATTAAGGAAATTAACTGGGCAATTAAAGTTTCAGTAATAGCAGTAATAATAATAATATTGCGCCTGGAAATATAAATTCTGCTTAGCAGTAGTATTATCATGCCCACTAATTGAAAAACTTCTCCAACGAAGAGAACCCTAATTAATGGAACATGACTAACCCTGGATCCTCCCTCAATAATTTCTTAAATATTCCTAACGAATAAAGAAGATAACAAATTCAGCAATCCAAGCTGAATCATCAAACGAATAACTACAGCAATAAGATCTCTGATGATGATGAAGGCGATAGCCTTGATGAGTCATCGTTTTAAGACATCTAGACCTAAATGATCCTCAACCTTGGTATCTGAAAAAATCATTTCTATGACCCAATAAAAAAATTTTATGTGAATTTCCATTTTTCACAGGCTGAGTTTCAAGTGACTTGGTTCAGTTTCTCTCTTTTTTTTCTTTATCTCTTATCTCAACATCCCCATCCCATCCCAATCAACATTTTATAAGTTTCTCTCTCTTTCTCTCCTCAGAAATGCCTCACTCAATCAACAACCTTTCTCATATTCAAGTTCTCAACAAGCAGCTTCCCTATTTCCTTTTCTCTTCCACAAGCCTCATCCCATCAGTCGCAAAAATTCATGGAGAAATGAGTTTATTTTTAACAAAAAATACAACTTCATTTTTCAGTTGTCTTTATTCATTTCTCGTTTTTATAATTTTTTATTTGCTGCCTTGGCTTATTGTAATGGCTTCCCTTTCCTTTTGAACCTTCTTTTTAAACTTAGATTTAACAATTATTTTTAATTGAATTAGTGCGAACAAATTCATAAACAAAAAAAAGGGAAAGAATACAAAATCTAATAATAATTTTTTACTATTTGATCCTCTTTAGATATCTCTCTATTTCGCGAATGAATAATCAAAATATGCTTGTGAGCACTCAATATGCTTAAGTTGGCTCAACTGCTCGCAACACCCTCAAAGCTCTTCAAGCCAAACCAAAAACTAAGCTCTAAAACTGTAAAACATAGATTTGTCTGTTGAGCAAATAATTACCATATTTATTTTGAAAATTTCAAATGAGTACCAACTTTTTGATACGATATTGAACGATTTTTTTGTTTCATAGTCGCAATCGGCGATGACAGCGGATTTGTGCATGTGTTTGAATATCAGAAAACTGAACATGTTTTAGTCTAGAAATCTCAATCTGCTGGAAAAGAAATAACTTAAGTGGAATTGGGATTCACAGCTTCAGGGGAGAATGATAGGATATTCTACAGTGCAGGTACATCAATCAGAGCAGTCAACAGAAAGAATAAAGAAGTTTTCAAAGGTGACACCTTGAGCAGTGAATCAGTTGCAACATTTCAAGTCGAAGGTCAATCAGTCTGGACAACTGGAGTAGGATAATAAATCATTGTTCCTTTTGATCTTTGAAGATGCTTCTTTTTCTATTCATTTTAACTTTTGCTTTTGTTAAAACTTTGAAATTAGAACTACTTGTTGAACGAATTTGAGATGAGTGGAGAAAATGGGATGAAAGATAAATCGTACTATCTATGTCCAGAATAGATTACTTCTTTCTATGCCTGCAGTCTTCTCACTCCCACACGTGCTTCGAGCATTCTCGCTTGTGGAGTACACACAAAACATAACTTTAAAAACAAGCTTATGCACTTTTATTTCAAGAATACTCAAAACTCAAAACACGTTTTTACAAAAATTTGATGATGTTTCTCCTTGTAGGACAACACAATTCGAGTGATTGAAGGAGACGAAGAAGTATGCAAATACAACATGCACGCATAGTCTCAATGCATTCAACCTTTCTCGAAAGACTATTCTCCCATAACTTCTCGGTTAACTTGTGGGAAAAAAATCTTATTCGGATAAAGTAACGGAGAGCTAGTGTATTTAGATATGAAAGGCGTGAAAACGAATTAATCTAATCCAGTCGTGCTATGGTCGCTGAAGAATTCAGAATGCGGAATACTAGCTATGGATTCCTTTGATTTCTAAGAAAAAGGTTTGTCGGATCTATTGTTGACTAGAAACGACTGCTCGATTGAGTTTTATTCTGTCAATCTTAATGGCGAATTAGAATTGCAATCTCGAAAATAAATTGATGAAACTGTTACTTCAATCCAAGGAGGGTTCTTCTCGGGAAGTGGCTTAGGAGAGTTCATGCTAAGCACATTTTCAGGTAGGATTATTGGAGTACAGCAGACAACATAGAAATTCATTAAACCAATGGCAGAAGGAAGCAAAACTAATAATTTAGTATCTTCTGCTGCTGCACAAGAAAAGAATAAATAGGATTTTCTTACTGTAACATACTCACATTTGATGGGCATATTTGGTATATTTTATATTAAACTATTTGCTAATTTCCTTCTTTCATGATAGGTTTAAAAATTGAAGGATGAGATAGCAAATCTCGAGAAACTATCTGAGGAGCTTCAAAAGAAATGCTCGAATACAGAAACTGGATAGCCAGTAGTATTAGCTACTGATGTCAATTTCAAAGTAGAATACAATCTAGCCATCAACAGCAGCGACGCTTCTTACATTCTCAGCTTGAAAAGTGAGTTTCCATTGGAATTGATAGGAATGCAGAGTAATTTGAAGTTAGAAGTTCTAAGTGTCGATGGTGGAACCAAAAGCGGAGTTAAAAGCCTTTCTCCAGAAGATCCAGCGAACGATAGTCTGCTACTACTGACTTACAGAATTCAAGATTAGCCACTGTAGTCCATTTCGTTTAAGCTCCGTGCTTATGAAGGCAAGATTGGAGACATCAAAGTGCATCTGTTTCCATCTAACTGTCCTATGAACTGCTAAGTCATCACAGTCCCTGTAAAACCACTTTCTTTGCATGTCCGATACAATCAAGAACCTTCACCTGGTAATTTTCATTAATAGAATAACTCTTCCTCTCCTTCAAAAACCATCCATATTTATTTAAAAATTATTTATTTTTTCCCATTAGACCTCCCATTGAACACATTGACTTTCACTGGAGGGTTTTCAACGAAAGAAATGCACAATTATCTTCAAGAGATGATCCCTGATCTTCCCATTAGTCACGAAGATGAAATCAAATACGTATTTAAATCAGCTCTCGTCGGGTCTATTCTCATTTGCATCTACCAAAAAGGCAAGGCATAGTTCCAGAGTGATTCTGTCAGCACCATCGCAATCATCAAGGATTTTGTGAACAACATGCTCAATTAAAGAGGCACAGAAGTCAGCGTGAATTGGGATATCAACGATGCTACAATTTCACACATGATTAATTTACTCAAGCCACTTTTTGAAGACCACAAAAACTCTACCATCAAATGTAAAATGGTCCCTGCTCTCAAGGAACTCAAATTGCAGGTAAGCAGAGACATTATTTGACATGTTCTTTGTATCATTTCCTTTGCTTGTGGTAATTTGAAAGGATGATGAAGTTGATTTTATGACTCCCGAGATGAAAGAAATCTTACTGAATGCGGATTAAATTCTCTAGGAATATGGCAATCTCCCACAGAAAATAGCATATCTCAAGGGCATCGTCAGTGATTTGTAATAGATATTGTTAATTATGAGTGGCTTATTTTGATTATGTTTTTGTCTGGAATATGTATTAGAGTATTCGACAGAGCTTCTTTGAAATCACTTGATGATCCACACAATAGAATCAGCACGATTATCTAGTATCTAGAGAAATATGACTATGAAAAAGTTATCAAATGCATTCTGCAATGAAACAATAAACATAAAAAGCACATAGAAAAGCAGTAACAGCGCCAGTTGCTGCAGCAGCAGCACAAATATCTGAACACTCAAACAATAATACAGATACAATGCTTAGTTTAGTTCTTTTTCTCAAGGAATTAATGCTAAAAAAAAAGAGATTTTAAGATAGATGTTTATGTTACGGAATTGTTTAATTGGTTAAATTTCAAGAATAGTATTATGAGACATTTATGAATTCACCAATAAAAATAAGTTTAGACATTAATAAATATGCATAACACTAGCAAATAATTGAGAACAATGCAGAGGGATAAAAACAAATATTTTTAGCTCTTAGGGCTTGCTTCATTGGGTGCTAGCACCAAAGTTAGAATCTTTCTTGTCAGTTGGTATTTTGCTTCAAGAAAAGGGGAGAAAACTCACATTTTGAAGAAGTGAGAGAATCATAGTGCTTATCTGGTTCATAGCAGTGTCCATATCTGTAAAAGAAACAATTAAAAATGAGAGGATATCCAAAAATGAGAGTGAAATTTTATTTTAAAAGAAGAAAAAAGAACATTTGCTAATTTTTGTAATGAGATATGATTTATGTGCTGCTTTAGTCAGGCATCTCATTTTCAACAGATATTTTATGAAGACCGTCGAGAAATTACACTCATCATTCAGCAAACACATCTCTCTCTCTCAATCGAGTTAGCTCATTTAAATGAAAAAATGTGTTCAAGAGCTATCATTACTTTGCTTGGCAGTTTTTCAAGTGAGGATGTTTTAGATCAGTGGTTGTTAGTTCATAAGTATTTGATTAAGACATTTCTAAGCCTAAGCATAGGCAAAGAGCTTGTACTTCATCTTTTCCATCTTTTTAGTATTTGATTGGTTTTCATCATCTGATTAACGCATCAGTTTTGTCTAGGACAATTCTAAAAAACCAAAGATCTTTAGTATGATTTTTAAGAGAAGCAATAAACAAATGAAATATTGGATAAAAGAGAAGAAAGTGGAAGGTTTAAAAATCAGAGTAACTATGACAAAAACATCCATGTAAAAACTTGTCATGAAAAGTTTGTTGGATCATCAAGTTAAACCTTCCACTTCTTGTCATGCACTTCAACATGTATGAAATAAAGAAAGGTACCTTGGGTGAGCTAATAAGGAAGGAAGATCAACTCATAGTTCGTAGGTTTTCATTCAGCGAAGATCGCTTGGTTGTGAGCGATTCAAGGATGCATGAGATTAAGTTTATTTTGAGAGTTTGTTTCTTATTTTTGTTTTTTTCTTACTTTTGAGCATACCTCTCAAGATTATTAAAGGACAATTAAGGAGAAATCTAGCTGAATAAATTTGGTTTCTTTTTTATTCTTAAAGAAGTTTTACTCTTCCCAGGTCCACGTTGAGCAAAGACGAATCAATAATATTCAAACTATCAATACTAAAGTTATGAACTTGCCTTAATTCCAAAAAGTTTAACTATTTTCTATTAACAGATTAACAAATGAAAAGTTTGTTTCATATTTTCTTTTCATTTTATTAAAGAAACATTCAGTTATTTCAATTTCCCTTAAAACTCTTACATATTCTATTAAAATATTCCCGTTGAGTCATTTATTTTGAATGCTTCTAAAAAAGAAAAATATGAAAAATAGAACATCAAGCTATCCCAAAAGAGAGAGAAGGAGAGAGATAGGAAGCTTGAAGAAAGAGAAGAAAAGTAAAATCTAGTGATCTAACATATTACTGAAGATAACAAACACAATGAGTAAATGATTTAAATACATTAATTGGAGTTTAAACTACTATGAAAACATTTTTTTTAGACCATTTTAGCTTTATTGCATATTCACAAACATTTATTTTTAACACACAACTAATCTCTTAACAATTTGTTTTTTTAATAATGTAGTCAATGTGGCAAGAAGTCAAACTGAATTTCCTTTTTTCCTGCTGCACAGAGACAGCTAACAATTTCTATCTATATAATTTTTGTGTGCAACTTCAATTAAGCACGTACATTCATTCTTATTTTTTGGAGGTTGGCTAAGTTGTTGTTTCTGCTAGTTTTCCAGTTTTCGTTCTAATGTGATTGAGTCTTTTTCTGATTTTTTTTGTCTTTCTGTTGGGCAATTTCTCTGAAATTTCCTGCTAAATAGCAACTTTTTTAGGTTATTTCTTCTTCATGGAAAACGGGCTTGGACCTTGAGCTGGTTTTTTCTTCCTAATGTTCAATTCGTTTTTGAGTCTATCTAATTTATTGAACATTTTTCTTTTTTCTACTTCTTATGTTTCTCTCTTGACTTGATTGATCTTCTTTTATTCTTAGAATGTTGGCATGAACTTATTGTTCTTTCTCTTACAAAGACAAAATGGTATTCAGGAAAAGATAAATAAGTTAAAAATAATTTTTGTTGTTGTTGAATGTATGTTGATTTTTACCGATTGTACTTCTTTTTGACATTTGTTATTGGGCTCTTCCATGGTGAATTTAAGATCTTTGCTGATGAAGAAAACAGGCACAGGATACATTGACTTGAAGAATTCTCTTAGCTCCTCATCTTAAGACAGCACCCAGTAGCGTTCTTGATTATTTTTACCAATAAGATCTTTGAAACATTCGGCTGGTGTGAGTCCATCAACATGATTGCATTTTAAGTAAGGAAGAGTCCTAGCAAACTCATAGAGCTCGTGCAATTGAGCTATATTGATTTTCAAAAAGAACAAAATGACATCAAATAAATGGGTCTATGTTAAACACATTGTGGGATCACTTTAAATACATAAAAATCATGTTCTTTCGGCCTAAAACTAAATCTACATGCCAAATGCAATAATTATTTCTGATTCTTATTTTTGTCTTTTACGAATAGCACGGAGTTCAGCAAGCACGCAAGGAGTAATTTACACCCAGCACTAGCCATGAAGGAGCTTCGTAAGTTTTTCCTTGAACTCAAATTATCTGTCCATGCAAGCTTTCAAGAAAGTCCCATCAACAAGGAGCTTGTAAGGAAAATGGAAATCATAATTGATCCGGTAGAAGTTAATCCATTTCCTTAGAAATTTAACCTTCTTGACTTTCATGCGAATTCAAAGTTACTACAAGCTGGGTTATTAATATGTATTTTGAGTATTCAATGGGTAATTCCTTTGATGAACGATAAAGAGCGCTGAAAAAGTGTCTTTGGAAAGTAAAAGTTAGCTGCCTTTTTGGATAATGTTTTTCTAGCTAAGAAATGCGCTTGAGTTTCAGCTATTTATTAAGTTGTTTTGTCAGAATACAAATCTAATCAAATAATCTTTTTAATACTCTTCTGTTTTGATTTTATGGATTATGTATGTTTAGCCGCATGAAGTATTCATTTATTTAAATTACCACTCAAAGACAAGAGTATTTGCTCCAAAGCATTCAATGAATTATCGTTAGTATCTTTTTTATTCTTGGATTTATTTAACTATTATTAAATTGTCTGCGCAAATCTTTTTTTTATTTTTAATTTTAAGATTGCTAAGATATTTTTGTTATTAATAATTTCAAGTGAGCCTAAAAGTCATGCGTATGTGTTGTGTGTTAGGGCTTTATTGTTGAAATAGCTTGGGTTAGTATTTAATATCTCCTTTGTCATATTTTATTAATATATATCATTTTCAACTATTCCTTAAATTTCATTTATCT
>Ga0302271_10003302_pt1 | contig 13751 bp, 6 predicted proteins | sample III_Bog_N1_1_FD_198767 | JGI IMG/M metagenome (GOLD analysis project Ga0302271, IMG submission 198767) | Peat permafrost microbial communities from Stordalen Mire near Abisko, Sweden - III_Bog_N1_1 | ecosystem: Environmental > Terrestrial > Soil > Wetlands > Peat | place: Sweden: Abisko... | reverse complement strand
TCGGGAAATAACTTGTGCATAAGATTAATGGGTATGTTGATAAGCTCGAAAGTAATGATTAAATGACATAATCGTTATTCGAAAGCTAGCAAGAACAACATATCTAACATTTCGAGGGTAGAGATGATTTAATCAATGCTCGAAGATAGCAAGCTAGGAGAGTGTAATCTGCAAAACAACTGAATTTAAAGCAATAAATCGAATACAAACAATACAAAGCAAATGAAATTGCATAAGCAAATAGAAAAACAGTCATGAATAAATTTGAAGAAAAACATGGAATCATCGAAAGAAACTTAAAGGCAGCAAAATAAATCGCAGAATCCAAAAAATAAAACCTTATTTATAAAATGTAAATGCAGGATTTACATTGCTGGTAGAGTTAGAACAACAAGAATTACCAGCAGTTCATTATTAGTCAGAATAAGCATCAAAGGATCTTACAGCAATAGATGAATATTCAAAATGTACAAAGAGCCAAAAAGGAAAGGATCTTACATTTGGCATAAACAATTTCATAAAAATCACTAAAAATTGCTTAAAAAGAGTAAATACAATGAATAAGAAAAGCAGAGAGATATTTAAAATGTGTGTTATTGTTGAAAAGAAGATTCTAATTCATTTATTATTTCTCTTTTGATTGAAGGGAGACGGATGAAGTAATTTTAGAAATGAATCGCAGAATGCTGGAACAAGCTAGATTACAAAGAGAATAACAGATGGAAAAATTAAGAAAAATCTAATCTTCAAATAGGCCAGCTTCAGCTAAAATATTGCTTTCTTCACTTTGAGGATGGAAAATCACAAATAATCCACATTTCCATTAGCAATTATATTACTTTAGAAAACAAATATTTTTTGATAATTTTAAGTATTTCATCAATTTCAACTTTTACACATTTATTTTGACAAAAATGAAGAACAAAGATTTATCTAGAGTTCATTCTTCTTGAGTTTCTTATTTTGAACTTTTATTCCCTGCAAGACTTTTCTTTTCATCTCTTTAGCTCTTAAGATACTACTTGTAAGTCTTCTTTTCATCATCTTGCTTGTCAAATCTTTCGCTTGAACCATCTTCTGACATTTTCTGGAGATAGGAAAATAACAAAATAAACTAAATAACTTGTTCACTTTTTATTCACAAAATATCCTTACAATTTTGATGATTTTCTTGGCTTTATTGATTTTATTAGCTAATTCCATTGCTGCTTCCTCATCGAGCTTAAGTTCTTCTAATTTCTCTTCGATATGCTTCTCAATAGCGAGAATTAATTGAACATCATATTATGTCATTAACGAAATAGCCAAGCCTCTTTTTCCTTTTCTAGCAGTTCTACCAACTCTGTGGATGTAATCATCAGGGTTTTTAGGGATATCATAATTTAACACTAAATCTACTGTTGGGATATCAAGACCTCTCGATGCGACATCAGTGGCGACAAGAATATTTGCAGCTTGATTTCGGAAGGTTTTCAAGTGAGCAATTCTATCACCTTATTTTAACCCAGAATGAAGACTCACAGATTGAAATTCAAGATGACGAAGAAGAGCATTTAGCATATGACAAGTACGGCATTTATTCACGAAGATAATCATGCTTATTCCCTCGAATTTTTTCAATAAATTCACTAAATTCTGATCCTTCACCATCTCAGGAACCAATGCATATTTCTGAATTCAAATAACAAAACAAAAATAAATCCTTAAATTTTACTAAACCAACAACAACATTCTTCGATTCTGCTAATTAATAATCTTGTTTTACTTATTTGAGAGTCTACACAACTTTCTTTTGATTATTCACGCAGAACCTTTCGAATTTAACATTTTTCATATGAAGAATCTCATTTAGCTTTTTATCACTAAAATCATCAGTGATTGTAGCTGTAGCCAAGATTACTTACTTTTCCTAAGGTAGTAACTCCAAAATCTGTTTTTGTTCGTTTTTACACAAAAGATCATTCAATTTCCCTTCATATTTTTTGTAAACCAAATCAAAGTCATTTTCTAACCTAATTGATGTCGCCCATGATTGAATCTTCAAATAGCCTGTCTGCTTCATCCAACACAAGATACTTAACATTCTCAAGGTATTCTTTTAGCTCTGTAGATTACTTCGATAACATATCCAATGTTCTTCCAGGAGTGCCTACAATAATATGAGGGATCCTCTCTAACTCAGATATCTACTTATTGAAATCTACACCTCCAACAAGGGTAGCAATTCTTAAATTAATGGGACTTCCAAATATCATAAGTTATTCTGCTATTTGCATAGCTAATTCTCTGTTTGCTGTGAGCACAATAGCAAATACACCATGAGGATCTTTACTTAATTCCTACAAGATAGGTAGTGCAAATGTTGCGGTCTTACCGCTACCTGTCTCAGCATTTGCTGCATGGAGAAAACAAAAAGGAAAATATTGCAAATTACATTCACAGACATTCATATTATTTTAGATATTTCTGATATATTTGTGAATTTACCAATAACACATTTGCGTTTGAGCATTGGAGGAATAGCCATTTCTTGAATTTTTGTTGGGAGTTGATATCCAACTTTATCACAGATTTTTTAGATCCAGGAGTCTAGTCCTATCTTCGCAAAAGGGTGCATGAATAACTATAGTTTAGAGTGTTATGGATGATCTTTACAGCTTCGTAGATTTCCTGTTTGATTATTTCTATTAATTTGATTAGAGATCAAGGTAGAATGAAACTAATAAAATCAACTGTATTTTTGATACCTAAAGTTATTATTAATTTGTCTGCACTGTTTTGAGAGCAACACATGATAAACATACAATTAAACACAAATAGCATTCTTTAACAGGCAAAAACACAAGCTAATAACATAAATATAAGTTTTTCTTTTCTTTTCGTTTTTGATAATTTTAGCTGCAATATTCATTATTGTTTTTCTTTTATTATCACATTATCAGACAAAATATCCAAAAATAACAAACATTTTTTCGATTTTTCTAATGATTTTGAATCTCCTTAAAATCTTTAGTTTTATTATTTATTTCGTTCAATATTCTTTCTTTTTTAGCAATTAATTCAAGAAAAAATACAGATTTTACCTAAAGACTTTCTCTTTTCAACTGGCTTGTTTTTAAAAACTAAAAAAACCTATTTAGGAATAATGTAAAATGATGTGTCAATCTCAAGCATTACAAGATTTTTATCTTTAAATTTGTTTTTCTGTCAGCTCTTCAATTCAGATTTGTCGTTAACCAATTCAAGTTCTTACAGCCAGAAAATAATAAAAACTGTTCAGTATTTTAATTATTTTTGACTCAAAGAAATTAATTATTTAAGACGCAGACTCTAATAATTGATTTCTCGAGATGAATTAAGAGATTTCGAGTTAATCTAAGAAGATAACTTGATCCTTATCTAAAATCCATTCAGTATCGAATCCTCCGATGAAAAAAGTAAACTGCTAAATTCGATTCGTTTCTGGCTTATGTTTTTGGCATGAATTCAAATGTTAAATAAGTACACTCATATGAGAAACCTATGAGAATTGGAATTTGAAAAGACGAAGCCTAAATGGAATATTTTAAGATCATGTAAAAGGCATACATGGCTTGATAAAGGGATATGAATATAACATAAATAGTGTAACTAATAGAAAGGAATAATTAGTATGGAAGAATTATTAAGGTAATAAGTTGTTTAGGAAGAAAAAAAAGGGAATCATCGCTCTGTCCATTTTTGAGGGATTTTCCTCATAATGATACATTCAGTTATAATTATGAATGCTATTCACTGTTAGTAGATGATGCTGACAAGAAATATCTCCTCAGAAGAGTTCTTTTATCTCTAACTTCATTTGAGAGTATTGAATGTCTGCTAGAATTAGTTTTATTCTCAAGTTAACAAAAATGAATTTCTAATTCATTTAATCTTGTCTTGCAAGCTGTGATTGTGCTCTCAAACAATCTTAGATACTTTGTGTCACTGTGGAGACATCCAGATTATTTACGGAAAGCAGATGCAATAGTCATAAAGTCAGATTATTCCGTTGAACAGTTGATCGCAGATTTTCCAATGAATAACCCAAGAGAATCAAAGATATCCTGCCTGACTACATAAAGTTTCTAGAAGATTATGACATATTCCATGGTTAGCTAGTCACAATCATAAATTTGTGTTTCTTCTTTCATGATTTTTTGCAGATAAGAAAGGTATTTTGTTGGCTTTTTATGATTTTTAATCTGGTGTACTTTTGTAAGCTTGGTTTTTTTTTTGATTTAATGTATAACAAACAATGATTCCGCTCCTCCTTTAAATCTGTGATTTGAAAAATGATATCGACAGCTTTATTCTTTACTGGGGGAAATTAGTGCTTACTTGCTTTCTTCGATAATCATTAGATTTAACATTATTCCTTAATTTGCCAATTTAATCAATATTAGCTTTGTAACGCATTTATCTCTAATTCCTATCAAGATAAGCCATAAATATTGATAAAATATGCTTAAAAATAAATAGGCTTTTATTAAATCAATTATTCCATATTATTTGGAAGACTTTCCTATGAAAAATGAAGAAAACAGGATGCTAAATGACCCTGAATAACAATTTTTGGCTTACATAGGTTTGATTATATGATCCAGTAAAATAAATAATTCACAATAAACAGTAATAATTTCACGTAAAACCATTAAGAATCAAGTGAAAGTGACAAAAATAAAGCTTAGATTGAGAATACTAGAACCACTCATCAAAATGCTGCCAGGATTTTAGAGAAAATTTATATTAATTTTGTGTTAATAAGTGTTATTATGTCTGTATTAGTAGGATTAGATAAAGAAATGAGTTTATTCAATTGTTTGTCTTAAATCGAAAGGTAATTCAAGCAGAAAGTATGATTTTAATTCAGGTTATGTACGAGTAATAGATGACTATAATTCTAGATGATGTTAAATTGGATTTATTCGGGAAAATGTTGGAGAAATAGAACTAAAATGAAGCATTAAATATTTTTTATTAGTAATAGGATTTATTATTAGGGGGAGTTTCTATTGATGATTTACATTTAAATCAGGGGATTTCGTTAATTGAGGTGTCAAATGAATTAATCAAAGACAATGATGATAGGTTGAATTGAGGATAATTAAAAACAAATTTAATATTAGCTAAAAAACAACTTGAAACCTAGTTAGAAGAAATCTATTAAATTAGAACATTTTTTATATAAAATCGCATGGTTGGTTAGCGAGTGAAGATAAAACTAAGCTATTTATTTAAAAAATTTCAATTATTTCTCAGAATATTTTCAAGGAGAATTATGTTTTAACATCAGATGTAGAAAGTTGAAAGAACCGAATTGGGAAAAAAGAAAAAGCAAGACTTGAAATTTTAGATTTGTTGTTACAATTAATAATGCAACCAGCCTTTAGGAAGCAGAGGGCGATTTTTTTATTATTAATTAATGGATTACTCAACAAATTAAGTAAAACTGTTTACTCACATTTAATTATAAATCTTCATTGTGAAAAAGAAAGTTACTATCTTGTTTTTGAGGGTGCTAGAATGATGATGAATTTCTTATTTTTTAGACATCACTTCAATTTATGTTTTTATTTGTTTTTTGAGTTACAAATATATTTTTAAAACAAGTTATTGAAAGCAATTCGCTGCTATCATGATTTTTGCTATTAATCATACTTTACAATAATAATAATAATAATAATAATAATAATAATAATAATAATAATAATAATAATAATAATAATAATAATAATAATAATAATAATAATAATAATAATAATAATAATAAATAAGTTTATTGCATATCTAATTTCTTTTGCTTCTTACTTAAATTTTAATAGCAATAATTTTTTTAGATTCTTTAAAGTTTGTATTTGGTTATGTCAATTTCAACTACAAATAAACTAATTTTATGCTTCAATTTCTTAATGAAACTGACATGAATTAATAGTCACATAAAATTCTTCAGGTGCCATGAAAAAAAAACAATTTATAAAGAAAAAAAGATCCTATCTATTTTTCAAAAATGTTTTTTCACGACTCTCAACTAGCTATTCCTCCTTTAAATCTAGTTTTTCCTTTGGAAAAGCAAATAACTTGTTTGTTTCAATTGCTTCGAATGGATGTTCTCTTCCATGATTCAAAGCGTGTTAATTACTCTGGATTGATTGATGGCTTCACACTTGCTATTTAGACATCAATATCATCCTTTTTCAAAAAAATAACAGAATAATTAAAAATAACATTATTTCTTATTTAAAATATCTACTCTAGTAATTGGTGGCAGGATGAGTTCGTTTGAGTTGAGACTTAAGTAATTAACAGCTTAGACATTACTACCAGTTGTTGTTTCATCTACAGGCATGTATTTCCCATCCATAACCTTAAAATGTTTAGCTTATTGAAGTTTACCAATTAAAGACAGTCCTACGCATCTCAGCAATCCAAAAATATCCTAAATCGAAAATGACTGCAAAATCGAAGCTAATTCTTCGAATTCTTAATCCGTTATTTTATGCGGAGTATCCTTGAAAGCTTGAATCAAAAGCAATCTCACTTCTTCCTAAGTAAGCCCTGACATATATATTTACTCACTGAATTCTTTAAGTACAATTTAGTCGATTTTCCAAGGTTAATTGCTGATTGCAAGGATTTAAACATTCTGAGAATTCGTTGAAATACAATTTAAAAGCATGTTTCTCGCTAATCGACTGCATTAAACTACTGAGGGGTTACCTTCATTCAAACTAACTGCCTCCAAGCCATCTAGAACTACAATACAAGGACTACTTGATGATTAAATCACTGAGAACTACTATTTAATTAATCTGAATCAAATCAAAAATAATAATTAATTTTTCTTTTTTAAACAACAAAAAAATGTTATTTTACTTCTCAGACGCATTCAGTATATCCGTGGACTAAATTGACACAACTGTTGCTTCAGTTCCATACGCACAAGCATTAGCAATATATGTCTTCCCAGTTCCTGGTGGTCCATACAAAAGAATTGCTTTTGTTCGCTTTCTTGCTCCTTGAAACAACTCTGGAAATTTAGCTGGGAGAATTACTGATTCATTCAAGGATTATTTAACCTAATTATTCGCTATTACATCCTTCCATGGTGTATTAGGATTCTAATTATACACTGATATCATAGAATCCTTCATTAAACTCCTTTCTAAATCTAAACTCGTCCTGAATTACAATAATACTAAAATTTAAGAAATATTTTCATAAGAAAAATACAAAATCTTTACTCATCGTATTGAAATAGATTTTCAAGAATCTTATTAACCTCCTTAGCTTTAATGGTTTCAAGAATGTCTTTCTTCTGTAGAATCTCTTGGGAAATTAATTCATATTGTTGTTAAAGGATTTATATCACCATAGAGTCATTCTCACCTAAAACAAGATAAAAAATATCAAAATAAGAGCAAAGTTTTAAGGATTTTAGATCGATTTCGAGCACAAAAATATCTTTCTGCCTTTCCCCTATTTATCTCATATGTCATTAGTGTTACGCCTGATGTACATGCTTAGAGTGTTAAGTCCTTATTATAAAAGTGTGATTCCAATGTTTTTCTTCTAGAATGTCTCGCCCATGTTGAATAGATTCCTTCCTCCATTGAGTTGCTTGATCATCTCACCATAAGTCCCTTTTTTGTCTGCCTCACTTGTCCATATCTCATAAACGGCTTTGGTTTTCATTTTTTATTTTAGGATTGTTGTGTTTTTCGGTGTTTTTCTTTTTTTATTATTGCAGAAAGATTCTTTTTTTTTGTTATTTGTTTTTGTTGGTAATCTCACTTTATTTCTAGCTGTTTTTGATTGATCGATGTCTGATAGTAACTTTTCGAATTGAATTACTTGACAATTTTGTTATGTATTAAGAATTGTTCAAGTTTAATAAATTGCGAAGCGATAGTAGGTTTAGCTATTTAATTCAGCTGTTTGCTAGAGTTATGGTATTTTGGATATCAAAAGTACTTGAGTTGTTAATGTTTAAGTTGTTTATTATCATTGTTTGTATGAACGCTGTGTTAAAGTTTGCTTCTGTACTTAATACAAAACAAGAACTTATTTAAAAAAAAGAAGATTGAGGTGTTATGGACTATTTTATTCAGCTTACAGATAATTTTGAGACTTTTTAAATGATCTGAAAAGTCTCCATAGGTTCATTCATTTTTAATAAAAATTCATAGGAATTTTATCTTCGAAAAAAAAGAAATTTTTTGAATCAATAAAATGCGTTTGAAATGCATACTCTCAACCATGGCTCATTGTGTTTTTAACCAAAATTAAATTATTGGAATATTGCTAAAAAGGAGTGAAATGACTGATTTTTATTGGATTTAGAAGATGTTTGCAAAAAAAAGGATAGTTTAATAGTTTTCATTTAAACTGGTGTTGTCTTGTTTGTTATTTTTCTATGGCAAATGGGTTCTTAATAATTCAAATGACTTTTAGCTGTGAACGATACTAGAATTTCCCCTATTTTTTAGTTTACTCTCGCTTTCTACAACGCAAGTGTTTCAAACGAATGTAATCAAGAAAAAAGATATTTTCTATGAAGGGAAAAACAACAGTAAAGCAAATTTATTTATTATTAAAATAGGTAATTTGCAGGAATGTTAGCTTCTTTTGATCCTATTGTAGAGCTAGGCTGATTTCACTACGATTTTAGAAGAAATAAATAACTTAAAACTAATTTCAATTTTATCTATTGTTTCATATTCTCTCTTCAATTTTTTGCTTTGAATTTACATATTTCTTAACAAAAAATCTCAACAAAATAATAGATTTCTGTAAAAATAAAAATGAAAAGGAAGAGAATATGAACGAGAAGAGATATTCAACTTCGATCAAGCATTCTAAGTCCTGTGTTATTTTGCATTTATTATCTTAATAATCATCATAAAACTTCAACCTATTATTATCGCAATCAAGCAATCCATCTATTGAAATACAAATTGATTTGTCTTCTCGATTTCTTCAGCAAAAAGATAATAAAAATATGAGAATTGTAAAAGATTTCTAGATAAAGGGAAATAGTTTTTGGGCTTTTGAGTTATTTTAACCCATCCCCAGAATAGGTAAAATCACAAATGAATTTATTTGAGATTTAAATTGTCAATCAAGATCCTTAATTGTAAAAGGAAAATTAAAGGCAGAAGCTGAACACACACACACACTCAGCTTTCTATATCTTCTTTTCTTTCTCTCTCCCTCCAAAGAGCCATCATAAGCCTCTAATCTTAATTCATTTCAAACCCTTACAAGTTTTTGAGTACCTCTACAAACAACATCTCCAACTCCCTTAAGGTTAATATCTCCTTACCTTAAACAACCACTACCACAACAACATCGAATAATAACAATAACCTCAATAACAATGCCGCCAATATCTTTATGAACACCTAGCAATCTTTAGATATTTTTGATTTCTCATTGAAACAATCTGATTCCTTAGATTTCTTATCACAAAGAGGAGAACAACATAATATCGGAGTGGCTTTCAACTAAAGCATTTTTGATTTCCACAACAGCCAATTTGATAACTTCATCGCTGCTGCTGCATCAGAAGAACACAATCCGTTTAGCCTAAGTGCAGCTAATAGCGCTGCCAATTATCCTTGGCTCAGTTCACAATATGAATAGAGTAATCAGCAAGAACATAGGCAGAACGACGATGAAGCTGCTGCTGCAGATGATGGATATGATTTCATGAATTTTTATCCTTAAAGTGAAAACCTAAATAATCTGAATAAATCAACCTTCTACAACAACGATACTCTTAATCCCTTCGAGATAGACAGTCTGCATCATTACACTGAACCATCCCAATTAGGATCCCCAGGAGATTTATTTTTTCGTGACTATGCTCCCTAAGCAACAGAGTATTCATATGGAAATGAAATAGCATAATAATAGCAACAAGAAGAAGCATAATTGTTTAAACTCAGTGATTTTGATAAAATGTTACCAGAAATGGAGTTTGAACCTATCAGCGAAGAAGAAGATGAACATCAAACAGAGGAATTCAATGAAGAATTTAATCTAGAAGACAACAACAATAAGACGTACCTTATTGAAGGAGACAACTACTGCTAAAACTCCTTCAAGATTCTCACCAAGAAACCACGCAGCAAGGATTACGATAAGAACATCTGCCGATACATCTCCAAATAGCTTCTAAGAAGCTTCATTTCTGAAGAATACTAGCCTATCGTGCTTTCTCGCTTCTGCAAAAACAGCAGCATATTATTCTAAAAAGTAGTTCCTTTCGTCAAATCCAGAATAAACTCAATTTCAGGGCACAAAACATTCAAAGACCTTTTGTCAATTCAGGAAGAAGATGAACCAGACATTCAGGAACTCAAACTCGTTCTGAGAAGATTCACTAAATGGTTCTTAAGAGAACGTTCCCTGCGGTATATTCTGCTGGGAAGCTCTGAAGATAAAACCAATTACATACGATTCAAGAATCAAGTCATGCTCCATTTCATTGATAAGCCTGAATAATGGCATGCAAACTTGAAGATCAATCCGAAACCGTTTAGGATCCGCACTTTTGTCAGTGATCCAGTCGTCAAAGAGAATAAAATAATTAATAATAATAATTTAACCACCAACCAGAGTAGCTCAAAATAAAATAAAGAAGATTATTGATATTCTCATGATAAATTATGTTACAGCTCAAGGTAAATCTTGAAGATTGTGTTCTTGAATTCAAAGAACATCTCTGTGGTTATTCTTCACATGGGATTCTCCTAAAAATGAAGAAGCGCAAAGACAGCTTGCACGATCTTCTTCGTTTCTCATGAACTTAAGAAATTTGTAACTATCTCCCTCATTATGAGAGAGAAAGAAATAAATTCTTTTTGCAATTGAGAGAGAAAAACTAACCATCCAGACATTGATATTTCAAATACCTCACTCATTGTCTACTAAAATACGCAGTAGAAGAGTTAAACACATGATTTTTGCACTTAAATTGAAAAAACAAGCAATAGAAAAGTTCAGATGGATTTACAAGCAAGTTTTAAATTGTAGTAATCTTATCATTATTACATCCCCACATCTCCCTACCCCGCTCATTTTATCTATCCAATGTTCTTTGGTCTTTTGCTCTTAATTCATATTATTAGGTTTATTCCAAATTCAAAAACATTTTACAACTTTATTTTCATTTAGTTTTTGAATTGAAAATCCTTTAAACAAATCAAAGGAACAATCTAAAAGGTGAAAGAAATATGTACATTTTCTCTGATTATTTTCATAATTTCGCGAAGAATCTAGACTCTGCAAATAATAATAATAATTATTCATTATTCAGTTCGTTTAATTCACCTTCTTTTTACAAATGAATCTCCCTCACATTCCTAAACTTCTACTCTCAGCAAATGCCAAGATGCGCACGCGAAAACCCATTGCAATTTCTTTTAAATCTCCAAAGTTCCTCAGTTTAAACTGCTTTTCTCTTTCTTCGTTCTGCTCATCGATGAAACAAACCATCAACTTAGTTTCATAAAATCAAGTTTATGCGATCAAAAATGAGCAAACTAAAATACTCAACAAACTTCTTCTCAACTAAAAATACCAATAAGCCATCGAATAATGCCGCATAGCTCTCCCTAAATCCATCGATCCACATCGTGTAAGGTATATCCTCGCACATGCTTTAAAAAATTCAGACCAAATCGATGAAGCCATAGAGGAATTCCAAATCATCATCAAAGAAGTTATCTCAGCTGAAGGGAACACACTTAAACTAGCTGAAGGTGCACACTTCGAATTAGCTTACTTATACAAAACCCTCAACGACTACTCGTCGAGTCTCTTCCATGCTGAAACTGCCATGGAACTCAACGAAGTTTTAGCCATCACAGATTTCGCTGAATTATACATTCTCTCTGGTGAAATCGAAAGGGGAATTGCTTTCTATCAGCGACTACAGCGAAGAGCATCAGGGAATGAGTGGCTGCCTTATTATGAAGGTGCGCTCTTAGAAAAACTAGATAAATTCCAAGAAGCGATTGCTGCATATGAAAAATCCATTGAATTATCTCCTAAACAAACCAATGGACATGCAAGCTTTCGAATTGGAATTATCTAAAAGAATCTAGTGAATTACTCTGAAAGCACTATGCACTTAACTAGAGCAGCAGAGTTGAACAAAGAAGACTACACTATTATGCTGAATTTAGGGTAAAACCATAGGATTCTTGGAAAAGGTTAACTTGGAAAAGAATGTCTTGAAACATGTTTAAAATTAAATCCAGATGATCCATAACCATATTATGATCTCGCATTGTGTTATGAATAACTAGGAGACATTGAGAAATGCACTGAGTTTCTAGAAAAAAACCTTGAGCACTACAGAGATCACATCGATACAATCTAACGACTCACAAATATTTATGCTGCGAAAGGTGACAAGGAGTAGACCTTGAAATACATCAATATTGCTGTAGAATAAGATCTTTTTTTGAAGGATAACGAAGATTACAAATATTTCGTTTAGATGATTGAGAAAAGTAGCCTTGATATTGAGATATCTACTCGTCCGCAATTGCATCAATTACTTGTGAAACTCCTCAACGAACTCGAGTAATTTCATCAAACAGCGGATACATTCGGACACATCCCTTTGATATTAAATTCTTTTACGTAATTGCTGCTGATATTTGGGAGGAGTGATTTAGCAGTGGAACCTGAGAAACGATTACTAGGGATAGGCCATAACGACCTACAGCACAGGCTTAACTTAGCCGCGTTGTATCGAACGAATGGTGAGTACTAATCTGCAGTTGAGTAATATAAAATTCTAATGAGATTCTTACCAGGTGAGCCGAATTACCCGTACTTCTGTGGATAGATTTAACTGCAAGCAGGGGATATCAAGAGTGCAATCGAGTCGTATTGTAGGTCCCTGGGGATACAAGATTCGAATGATTATTGTCTTTACGAGTTGTCGTATTGCTATTATTTAGATGGATAACAAGAACTCCATGATAGAACGTAAAGAACATTACTATCACTTTTCCCGAATTTCTACAATGAGGAAGTTAAGCATATTGCGTATATTCATTCACTTAGGAAGAAGCAATGAGAGATGGAAAGAATTGTGATGTGTATTTTTGTTAAAAATGTTTCAATTTTAAATATTTTTGGTGATTCTCAAAAAAAAAGGGAAAAGTTGGAAATGTTTGAAGGGAATAGATATGCCTGTAGTGTGTAATTTTGATTAAGCAGTAGCATTGTATGCACTCTGTGGGATATATCATCAAATTTGCGTGTTTTTATTGAAGTTTATTTGAAGAAAAAGAGAATCTTTTATTATTGTTTGTTTTTAATCAATTTTTTTTTAGGAATATTTTCCAGAACTATCTCCAACAATAATCCAAGCAACAAAGAAACCATAGCTATTCTCCTAACACCCAAATGATATCCTCGATTGTCCTGAACCTCTCCAGGGCATAACTGCTCCCGTCTGTTATGAAAGCAGCCAAAAGCATGTCTCTCAAGGGAATCTTCCAAGCAAGATAACTTCAGTCAGGAAGATCACAAAGAAATCTTTTCTGCACGATGAAAGACACAATCAGTTAACTCGCAGAGAGCAGTGTGTTCTAGATCCAAAATGAAGACACAAGAAAGCTCAATAAGATGCTGATAGATGGGAAAAACGAAGAAGCAATCGAGAAATGTAGAATTTCATTAGCATAACAAGGAGTTCAAGCTGATCC
>Ga0302271_10003299_pt1 | contig 13762 bp, 9 predicted proteins | sample III_Bog_N1_1_FD_198767 | JGI IMG/M metagenome (GOLD analysis project Ga0302271, IMG submission 198767) | Peat permafrost microbial communities from Stordalen Mire near Abisko, Sweden - III_Bog_N1_1 | ecosystem: Environmental > Terrestrial > Soil > Wetlands > Peat | place: Sweden: Abisko... | reverse complement strand
AAAAACAAAAAATTTTTTTCTCAATTAATCTGCTTAATAAACTTTGTTGATTTTTGTGTGTGTGTTTGAATGCACTTATTGCATTGAATCGATGCCTTTTTTGATCTCATATGACTGCAATTATTACTTGAACAGTTATTTTACACTCCAAAATGTTTGATAATGATTTAAATATCCGCTTTCTAACTATGATTTCAATAAATGGCAGATAAACAAAATGTCTAAAAATGTTCAACTATCTTTTGAGAAAGAAAAGATATGATATGGTTAAACAAATAAGAAATATATTTGATCTTAGGCTTAGGGGGTTGAATCAATAGTAGCCAAAATAGCATTTCAGAGGGTATTTTGTTACAATAATAATCATTTTAGTTTGTTTTAATTATTCACATTGAAAATTTATCTTTTTACCCAGCACCCATTTTGATCTATTTTTTTCTCTCAACATCTTGGTATTGTTTCTGTTTTGAATACAACTTGGGCAAATTTGAAATGATTTAAACTTTTAGGGCTGTCAGAATTGAATGATATTGCCATGTTTTATTAAGAAATATCAAATTGACAACAATTAAATGGTTTAAGAATGAATACCTTCTATGCAATGCTTTGGTAGCTCAGTTGGTTAGAGCGTGGGTCTAATAAGCCCAAGGTCGAGGGTTCAATCCCCTCCCGAAGCAGTTTTTGCTAATCTTTAATTTTAGAATAATAACAATATCTTAACCAATAAATGCAACTCAACTTATTATAAATGTGAATCAACAATATTAATTCTAGTTCTAAGGGATAACTAATAAGAACGGAGAAGAATCAAATGAGTTTTGCAAGATAATATTTGAGAACAAAGAAACAATAACCCACCTTGTGCAATTAAATTGATTAAAAAGATTTTTTTATTTCTAAAAGAAGTGTCTATTTATTTTTAGATATTTTTCTTCTATTTTCAACTTCTGTGGAGTTGTTTCTAATCATCTGTATTTTATTAAAAGATTTGAGTTAATTTGATTCTATTTTTTCTTCTTCTCTTAAAAAATGCAAAGATATTGCTTAAGAAAACTTCCTTATTAATCCAATCAAATCTTTATTATCTTCCCTCGATGATTTTTTTAACTCCTTCAATTAAATTCAAATTCTGGCTAACTCCAAAAGAACATTTCTTGTTTTCTTTTCTCATTTGAGAGCATTCAAATTAGTTAATGTTGACAATTTACTAAACACAACTAATGAATATGCTAAATCTTCTTGAAATAAATATATTATTTCTGCTATTCCACTTAAATGCAGCTTTCAAATAATGCTAGATTGTATTTGGGATTATTTTTAAATACCTGTTTTAATTTAGATTCACTCATTATTTTCTGAAAAATTACACTAAAAATATTAGTTTTTTTATCTCATTGCTTGTTGATTGTATTGAAATGATACTAACATTTGCTAATATAAGCAGCAGTATTCCGAAGAATCTCTCGAATCAATCATGCCAATTAATTTTTGATATTTTTATCATTCAGAACAATTAAAAAACAATAAGAAAAAAAACTTACAACAATCAGGATAGAAGAGTCACAGAAAAAAAAGAAAAAAAAAATCAAAAAAACACAAACGAGGAGGACAAATAATAAATAACTGACTCACTTGCTTTCAAACCAAAATACAACACGCAATCTATAGACATATTTACATCATGGGCAATTGTGCAGAAGCTGGGAATTCAAAGAAGATCCTAGAAGAAAATGATACCGTTCATTCTTAGGATTTTGTTCCATCTCCTTAATAATCATCTAACAGCAATAGTAGTAGAATTACTATGATTTTTTAAATTATTCAAAAAGTACAAATTTTAATGAATTGTTATCTAATAGGACCTGAACGCAGTCCATCCACTGATAAGTCTAAAAGCAAGAAGAAAGAATAAGGAAACATAAATTAGTCATAAAAAGCCATTATGGAATGCCCTTTCACATTTATTCGAAGACCTGCACCTAATTTCGAAGGAGTCTCTTATAGAAATGGATTCAAATAGATATCGCTCAAAGAATTCAAGGGATAGTATGTTGTTCTGTTCTTCTTTCCATATGATTTTTCAGAGATGTGCCGCAAGGAGATTCTTGCGTTTTCTGATCTTAATGAGAAGTTCTAGAAGTCAGCATGCTAAATCATTGGCTGTTCTTAAGATAGTCAGTTTGTACATATGAATTATTGCAGTAAGAAGAGATCTGAAGGTGGCCTTGGGAATCTTGAATTTCCTCTTCTTTCAGATGTTGATAGATCCATATCCACTAGTTATGGAGTCATAATCGAAGACGGAGAAGCGGGAGAAAAAGGTTAGCATAAATTATGATTTGTTTTCAATACAATCTTTGCCATTTTACAAATGAATTTAATCTTTTAGAGACTGTCAATTACTCCGAGCTAAATAATTTATTTTATTAATGTTTTTGCATCTATCTATGCAGGTGCATCATTTCGATCGACATTTATCATTGATAATCATTAAATACTCCGCCATATGAGCATAAACGATGTTGCAATCAGTGTGAACCCAGAGGAAGTCCTCAGACTTGTCTACACATTTTAGCAAAACGATCGAGAAAACCCTCAAGGAAGAGCAAAAATGTCAGGGTGTCCATTTGCAGGCCATTCTAAAGAAGCTCAAAGCATTCCAGATATCGATACATAATCTAAATATCAAAGGAAGAAATCAGGAGGTATGCGAATTGTTGATTTGCTTGACTTTTCAGCAAAATAATAATATGATTTTTATGTTTAAAGCTGAGGGAGAGAGTAGTAAAAACGTGCAAAGCTCAAAGTATTTAGCTAAAAAATCAGAGGTTCTTTCATAAAATGTTGATGAACTAGAAAGCATTATTATAAGGTTAGGAGGTGAAGAGATCGTATAGGATATTGCTGATCGATTCTCGAATTGCGTATTCAGTGATCCATTGTTGAAACCTTTCTTTTTGAATAAAATCAGCTTAGGACATCTTAAAAAAGCTGTTGGGAATTTTCTTAAGACATTCTTTGGCAGCAGTCAGCTGTAAAATAGATTATTATTCTACTATTCATTGTGTTTTAGGAGATTCATCATGTGTTTAATAATTAATTATCTGTTTTGAATTAGATATTTAGGCAGAAATATGAAAGAAGCACACAAAGATTTAATGCTGAATGATGAGCATTTCAACAAATGTAGTGGGTATTTCTAAACAATCTTTACAGATATGGGATTCAAGCCAGCGTTTATTCATGAGCTAATCGTGTACATCGAACCACTTAGATCATAAATCACTCAGAAACCAACTTAATCACTCTTCAATCGAGTCAATGGTGAAGCTGGAATTCGCAAGGCTATAAAATTATATTTCAGTAAAATCCTCGCTACCAATGAAATCAAGCCTTTCTACAGCAAAGTCGATTTAGAAAAGACTTAGGAGTAATATGTCTCGTATCTTACACTAGTATTCGGTGGGCAGTCAAAATATAAGGGCAGATAAATGAAGGAAACTCATCAGCCTGTGCATATCCCAGAGAAGATTTTTCGCTATTGCATTGACTAGATGAGACATGCATTTAAAGAAACTGGTGTTGATCCAAGTTCTCTTAGTGAAATAGGAAGACTTCTTGAATGTTTTTACAGTGAAATCCCAAAGAAAACGAACACTCTTTTTGAAAGAATCGGAGGTGCCCCAGCTTTAGAAAAGGCCTGCAAAAAACTCTATGAAGAGTTGATTATGAAAGAAGAAAAGATTTCTGATTTCTTCAAGAATGTAGACATGAAAGCTCTCGGGATTAAAATGGTTTAATATTACGCCATGATCACAGGAGGACCCTTTAAGTAAGTCTAAAATAATTAACTTATAGAGAATGAAAGAGAGATTAACATAAATTTGTTATGATACATCCTTTTTTTAAACCAAAGATATCAAGGGAAAAGCGCTAAGGATGCCCACAAGAGTTTTAACATCATGTCCTCTGAGTTCGAGGCATATAAAATTCTGTTGAAAAATACTCTCCTTGAGAATGGTTCTTCTAAGGAGAGCGTCGCAGAATTTATGAACCTCTTAGACACGATTAAGATCGATGTCATCGGTGGGAAACCTCCTTCGCTATTTGAAAAAATTGGTGGCTCCGATGCGCTTAAACTTTTCAATGAGAGATTGTTTATCAACATCATGGAGGAAAAGAGAATCAGGCACTACTTCATTAATGTAAATTTAAATAAGTGCAAGGGGCACTTCCTAGAATTCATTACTATGGCGATGGGCGGTCATTCAAAGTAATTAAATAATTATTTATTGAGGTTTTATCCCCAAAAACGAAGATATTATCATGATTTTTTTAGAGTTAAACCACTTAAATTAACTAAACTTAACTTTTGGGATGTTTTCACTTGAAGATACGAAGGAGGGAGCGTCCGAGAACTGCACGAGCAAATGGACATCAGCGAGAAGGATTACAATGTCTTCATGGAGGTGGTCAAGGAATCTGTAAAAGTCCTGAAAGCCAAGGAGTAGATTATTCAAGAAATGATAAATTTCTTTGAATCTATGAGGCAAATGATAGCTACTATTGAAGAATGACAGATACTTGAATGGGATTTGTTATTCTCGAATATTTAATACTCCCCAAAATTAACTTGTTTTTTCTAAATAGCTCTCCAGCAAAAGTAGATAAGCAATTGATTTTTTAATTTTATAAATTTTTTATTCGTTTTATTCTGCATGTTATTGACATTTAAATATAGGGGGGCCCAGCAAAAACTGCGTTTTTCTTTTAATATTAGTATCATTTTTGAAACGAATATTTTGCTGAAACCCCCTATATATTTATACATGTTACTTATTTGAAAATTAAAAATAAAACAAAAGATTTTTTATTATTTTGTCAATTAAATGATTGATTTTCTTCGAGAAAAACAACTTTAGTTAATTTTTGAAAACCAAATGAAAAATAAATGTAATTTAAAAAATACATTCATTTTTCAACTCTGATTCCCCCCCCTCTCTTCTATTGTGAAGTCAAGGTAATTAATATCAAGGAAAAATTTGAAAAGTTAATTTGAAAAAAAAAAATCAATACAAGTAAATAAATAATAACTCATAATTTAATAAACTGCAAACAATAGACAATATAAAAAGAGAGGTATAGTTTTTGAGGAATTTTCCCTGGAATAGCAATCAGACGCACAACTTATTTCAACTAAAAACCATCACTTGAAACAGTGCGGAGATTGCTCCGATTTAAAATACCTTTCTTATTTATAGAAAAACTAATCAGAGAATTCTTATTCATTATTATTTTTGTTGAAAGCATTCAACTGATGATAAGATATCCTGAGAATCTATTGCGATTGTTCCGAGATAATTTATATGTTTTCTAAGCTGAAATTCGTAAGCCTCAATATCTTTAGAAGTGAGGGTGTTGCCTAAATATGATAGACAAAAATATTAATATATGCATATTATTTTATACCCATAATATGATATTCAAAATCAGCTAAATTACAAAGCTAAATAACAATATATCAAATTAATATGAAAAAAATGATTAAATTAAATAAAAAAATAAAACAACAAATGTTAATGTAAAACAGAAGATTAAGCTAATGTAAATTTAACCTTCTTTGATTGGATTGTGTTTGCAAAGAAGAAATGATCCAATGGTATTGAATCATCAGTTACGTTGGATAATTTGAAAAAAAAATAATTTAAAATAAATAGATAAACAAGATCAAGATCAAGAATTAAAGTTGTTCATACAAAGACATAAATGTGAATAGTTTTAACTGAAATTAAACATGGATAGTTAGTTCAGAAGCTTGTTTAGAATCAATGGACTGCTGTAGTCGAAGCAAAGCTATGCCCCTTTTCTTTGATTTCCGCTAAAGGTTATTTAGATAAAGTTGTTAACGAAAGATACTATTCCTTTGCTGGACTTGTTTTCATTCCTGGACTGCCTGGTTGAATGAATTTCTTTGGGCTTGATGAAGTAATAGGAGGTAAAAACCCTTAAGGCATGTTATTTGTGAGTGTCTTGTATATTGTAAGTCTAGAATGATTTGGTCCAAGAGAATTTTTATGACTTGGAAGAATGCGTTAAGTTACAGAATTTCTAGATGAAGAAAGACTACCACGTGGTAAGATTACTGAAGGTCTCAAGGAGATTTTCCGTTCTGGTCTTGAATTCTGAACATATCCGCTGAACTTATTTAGATCAGTAATAAGCTTCTCAGCTGCTATTTTGTATGCACTTGTAAGATCCTAATAATCAAAAATAATTGAGAAGAAGAAGGAGAAAATAATTATTAAAAAATAGAGGAATTTCTTGTTTTGTTTTACAACAATATTGGTCTAGTTTAGTGATGTCAACGAATGGCTGCACATCTCCTCCATTAACTAAAAATACATCCTGTTATCATGGATTTGAATATCACTCATGTTTAATGGGATTTCCTTGCAGCAGAACTTAGGAATCGTTTGTCTTAAATTGTTCATAAATCCCTTTGAATTTTCTTTTTCAATATTGATGTCAGTAACCATCTATTTTCGGTACTTCGTCCAATGCTTATTCTCCCAATAAATCTACCTAATGTCACGCTCAGATGGATACTTCTTCAAAGAATTCTTGTATGTTTCAAAGTTATCTTTTGGAATTATTTTATTCAAATCGAACACAGTTATGTAAATCACTTCACAAGGACTCGCTGTTATCGCACTGTACTCCAACGATTCTTAGTAAAACACTGAATATTCTCCTATTATATCGCCATCCCCTGGAAAAAGGAACAAAATACAAAAGAAAGGTGATTAAAATGATTTCTTAAATGATTTTTTTTGATCAAAAACTAAACTGTATCTTACGAAACTCATCAACTTCAAGGAAATCACATTTGAAGTACTAATCAGTATCACTAGTGTAGTTTTCACTTGGTTAGAATCCTTCAGGAGGATCAGAAATATCGAAAGGAACTTTGTCTTTCGTGAAAGGATCATGTTTAAATGCAACTTACTTGACTGCTTTTACATGCCCTTTTCTTACTAAATAAATCGCAGCTGCATCGTCTCCTTGTCGCATGATGATTGTATTCGATGGATATCTCTTAATTTAACATTTCGTTGTTATTTCGAGAAGAATCGATTCAGGGAAGAGCGTGAATAAGTTAATATTCTGTAAGAACGCATGCATTTTTTCTAAATGTAGACTCTTTTTTTCCTTCACAAATGCTTAGAATACTTCCTTCTCTAAAACGATTAATTCCGTTGGCTAGTTTGCCATGATTGTCGCTGTTCTCTTTGAGTTAGTGATCAATGCTATCTCTCCAAATGCTGCGCCCTGTTCTAGTCTGTTTGTTTCTTTCTGCAAAATATAAAAATTAAAAATATTTTATTTTTTAGTATTATTGTTTTGTTTCAGATAATTCTTACAAGTTGCATGAAATTTTTGTATTCAGTTGGCTCATCGATTAAAATGGTCACACCTCCACTCAGAATGATATAGAAAGCATCGCCAATATCGCCCTTATTCAAACCAACAAGATTATCATTAATAAATCGATAATTATTGCAAAACTCTTTATCTCTCATTCTCACATCATAAAATGATCAATATTTTGAAGTTTTTCAATATAAATCTCCTTTTATTTTCTATTCATTTTACTTATTTGAAGACATATTGCATGGGATCGAGAGATTTCACATAAAGGTATCTGCATATTTCAAAATATTCCGGTTGGTTTCGATATTTCACAAGAAACTTGACATCCTATTTTAGACATTTTCAGTATTACTCAAACAAAATTCTAATTGCCCTATCTAATCAATTATTTTTGTACGCTAGTAGCCTCGGCGATCTGCGCAAGAGTGGTTTAGTTACGTTCATCAGGTGGAATTTTCAATAATCCTTTGAGAGTGTTTAATTTTTCTAATTCCCTGACCTTTGCGGCTGTCATCATTGGCTTGAATTACTAAGAATTCAATTCCTTTACATTGATTATTTCGATCCCTACGAAAATGATCAAATATTAAAACCATAGTCCTTGAAAATATTTAAAGTTTACCTTTATTTTAAGCCATTAATGCAAGAATTTACTGCACTTTGTGTATCAAATGACTGTGAGTTTTAAAGTTGATAAGTTTAAGATGAAAGAAACAATAATTTTGCTGTGCCTTTTTTTTATGCGTAAATCAGATTATTGTTATTGATGTTTTTGTTCCTTTTTTGGATAAATATTAAGTTACAACTGGCGAGAAAATAAGTTCTTTTTCTAAGAAACTAATCATAAGCACATAGATTTCTAAATAAACAATATCTAATCATAATTAAGATTTCTCATGCCAACCAAAGAGAATCATTTATTATTTTCAATTTATCAAACTTATTTATTGTTTCCTACAGGCAGTCAAATTCATTTTATTAAGAATGATTGCATGTGTTTGTGTGCCAATTATTTCTTGAAACGATAAAAATATTTATTTTTTCACATAAGAATAAACTATTTTTAGATGGCAACTATTCCAATTTTTGTGCTGGAAGTTAGTTAGCATTGATTACGCTATTAATATAAAGCACTCCATTTATAAAATTTAAAACATTTATTAAGTACTCTCAATATTTGAGCTTAAAAAACTAAAAATGTGAATAATCTTTTGGAAGTGGTTTAGGCTAAAACCGGCGAAGTACACCTTCAGGCTGTTTTAGATTCTATTCGTTTTACTTATGAAACTCTTTTTCTTCATCCTCATCGACTTCATTTTCATCCTATTCTTCTATTCTTTCATTATCATCATCATTCTCCTCCATAATTTCTTCATCTTATTCAGTTTCAGATGGATTTAAAGATGATAAATAATTCTAAAAATTATGCAAAAACTCTTGCTACGGTTCCCTAAAAGTAGGTAAATGAATAATCTTAGTGCTCGGTCTTTCATACTTCCGATTAGCAGCCTCATCTAGATTATATTTAAATTTATTGTTAAGAAGGAAATCAGTCATTTCTTTGCACCAATTTGCTGTATGTATTTTCGAGCGAGGATTGTATTAGTATATTAAATTCTAGAATATCAGCTTCTTATCGATATTGGAGATCTTTTTGTTCTTAAGAATCGTATCCAGTAGCACTTTCTTCCTCTCAATCTTGAAATTCTCCGAATTATAATATTCAGTTTCTTCAGGGGTAAGTTTGAGAAAGAAAAGATGTTCTATTTCCTCTAACTCCTTCTGCTGTTACTCTAGCACACTCATATCATTCACAAATTAGGCGCTCTCTAACTGCACTGAATCTTATTATTCTTTATCGTTTAACTTGTTTTCTAGAAATCCTCCTTCAGATTTTTCAATATTCCCTATTAATTCATTAGCTTTAGCAGTTTCGTCTTTAAAAGCAACTGGAGAACTTGTAAACTAAGGGCTCTTTTTTATGAACTGAGAGTTATTACTATTTTTTCTATGAATCTCTCGGGCATTGTTCACTAAGGTTTATTTTAATAAACTCGATTCTCCTACAACTGATTCTCCTGATTCAGTGAAAATCACTTCATTTGAACTTATCTCAGCTACTTAGCTTTAGTCTCTCTCTTTCTCGTTATCTTTGCTGATGCTCTTTCGATCATCCTTTCGATGATTCTAATCTTTAAGATTCTCATTTTCCTCTTCCTCCTCACCATTTCCAACTTATTCTAACACTAATGTTCTTTTATGCCTATTTGGAAACTATTTTCTTTTATCTTAAATTCCCTTTTCTTCTTCATTTCCAGATTCTTCTCCATCTTCTATGATCTGCTATTCCATGAAGTTTGTGTATTACATCTTTAGCTTTCTTATTCCAGGGGAATCACTTGATGAATTCTCTGAATAACTATTCTCAACTTCAGCTTATGACTGCTAATTTAAAAGAATATTGCTAGCGCTTTCATCTTTTTTAATATCACCACTTTGAGATAAATCTTATTACAACAATTCCTATGATTTTCGTTTATCTGGATTTTCAGCTTATTACATTTTCGTTATGTTTTCTTAGAGATCAGAGAGATCTGCTGCACGGGAAAATAGCGAAGGACTCTTTGCAAGAGGAGAAAAGATTTATGAACTCGGTGAATGTTGCAGCTATTTCGGTTATTATTGAAGATCAGAAGGCGTCAAAACCGGTTAGTCTTGCTTGACATGATCAGATGACGATTATTTGGAAATAAACGATGCCTTTCTAGCACTGTGCTCATACGATAACTGTTCTTACTCTGATTTCAACGGACCTTAAAACCTAGGTTCTTAAATATGTATGTCATTTATGAAAAACCTAAAATTATTCACATGCGTTCTCGGCTATTTCGATTTAAATATCCCAATCCTTTCAAAGTTCAAATTCTTAATTCTCTCCCTATTCCGAGTCACAAAGAACTTCTCTGCATTCAAATCGTTGTTCGAAAAGTATTTATATCGATTTTCATTGAAACAAGAAAGTAATTCTTTGCGTAGTTCTGAATTAGATGCTTCTCTCTTTTCGTTGAAGATCGTCTGTTAATTAGAGAAATGTATGTTTTGTTGTATTTCATTTGGTAGTTTACTCCCAGAATAGCTATTCAGCACCCCTTTACGTTCTTTTTGTAAATTTTTATACATTCCTTCTGACAATGCATGCATTCCTAATAGAATCCTTCCTTCTCTTTGTTTTGCTGAATTCATTAAATCTTCTTCTTGGTTGTTATTTACAATAATTCCTTTTTCTTCTTGATCAGCTAGTAATTCGTCTTTTAGTTCTTCTTCAAGAAGTAGTTTATTCTTCTTTTCATGCTCCAAAAATTATATATCCTTGAGTCTTTGTTGTTCCCTGATTTCTTTACTGTTTGATATCTATTTAAGCTAATTCTCTTATCCTCTTGAAGGCCTATTTAACTAGCCAGCTGTTCTACACTGAATTCGTTCTTATTCCAGTTACTCTTCAGATTTTAAATTATAAAATGCTTATTTTCCAGGAAGACTTCTAGATGTTATTTTCGATTCACTTTTATGCTCAGAAACTCCCTTTTTATCTTTTAATAATGGTAGTTATTATGAACCACTCTATATTCTTGGATCTTTATTATAACTGCTTCTTTTTTCGCTGCTCGAAGTTAACGGAGTGCTGTATTGTCCAACCAAACTACTAATTATTGGTTTGGAAGACGATATCTTTGCAAACAATACTCGATTCTACTCTTTCTTCACCAATTCCATCATGGCATCCTTTTCATTTAATTAAATCTCCAAAAGATTTGGTTAGCTAATCGTTCGAGCATGAAAAGGTTTTGAAGAAGTATGCCCTAACTTTTAGCGATTAAAGTTCAGAGAACATGGAGGAAGAATACTTCCTAGAGAACGCTTTTTAGTCATCCCTTTATTTCCAACAAATGGATTGTTTTTCTAGCTATCATCGCTGAAAATCTAAGTTAGACCCATCTGTCTCTTTAAATCAGAGGGAAGATTAGGACATCCTTGAATCTCATGGATAAACGCATCTCTGTAGAACGTATTCGTCTTTACAGGCTAGCCTTTGTGAGTCTTCGATGGGATAACTCCACCTACTAAGTCAATGTTAAACGAGCTGTATTTCATGAAAAGAAAAAAAATTGTGAGAATAGTAATAGAACTAATAAATATTAAGAATTCATACATTCCCAATTCATTTATTTCTTTGTTTGTTTGCTCTTCCCCAAACAACATAAACCTTGTTTAGTTATCATAAATGATTCTCTTTCAGTTTTGAGGAGGAGGGGGGGAGAGAGAGTAATCTTAATTTTATTAATAATAGTTCTAATAATCAATGGTTTTTTTCATAATTATCATCTGAAATTACTATTCAAACAAGTTAATACCCAAACAACTTTATGTATTTCTTCTATCAAACGCATTTTCACATATATTTATCAATGAAATATTAAGCAATAAGAGTTGGATGGGTTTAAATCAGTTAGCTTGAAGGAATAAGCGACTTCGTACCATCACTGCACTCGACTTCAAAGCAAGGGTTGCTGACTAATGGAACCTTAGTCCTGCTCCTTCTTCGTTTTCCATTACTTCCAAGATTAGAAGTATCCTCGGTTTTACTGCTAACTGCATTTAACACACTCACAAATTCTAAAGCCTATATTTTTTCAGTAATTTACCGTTTAGAGTCATCTGTTTTTTGCTTTTTAGCTGATTTTTTAGCAAGATTCACTTGAACTTCGGGAACGACTTCGCTAATTTCTTCAACGAGATTTTAATTTTTTCTCTTTCTTCCTCGAAGCTTTTTTCCAGTCAAAGGAGTATCAGTAGCATCTTATTGATTTTTCATATTTTTCCCTTGTTCTTCTTCCTATTTGATCTCTTCTTTCTGCTTTATTTTCTGTTAGATCAACTCAATTTTTGCTTCCTTCTTTTTCTCAGCTTTCGTCTATTATTTCAAAACCTTTTTACTCTTCAAAGGCGTTGATTCTTCTATGATCTCTTTCGTTTGTTTAGTTTTGACTGCATAATTTTAAATTTCTTCAATATCTTCAGCATTATCCTCTTTGCATTCTCCTCTTTTTCTTGTGAAATGTTTTTTTTAGATAACTTTAGGATCTTTTCTCTTTGATTTCTTCAATGTCTTGATTTATGGAGCTTATGATCTTTTAATAGGCAATCTCTCACCCTCTTCCTCTCCTTCTTCCATATTTCTCTAAGCTACAATTCTCTTAAGGATCCTGCTTGAAAGATTATCAGTAATTTCTTTTGGACATGTGGTCTACTTAATTTTTTCCAATCCAATTTTCGCTCTTTGTAAAGCATCTTCCATTTTACTAGAATATGTCTACATAACTATTCTTGTTTCTCTCAGTTTGACATGTGTATCATACTGCTATTTGAGCTCAAATTAATCTTCTCTTCCTGATTCGATCTCTAGGGCTAAGTTTTTAATTTTTTGTCAAAGGACAACCAATAATAAGTTATTCGAAGAACAGATGAATTAACAAACAAAGATTAAAATAGAAAAGAATTTTCTTTTAGATTTGCTTAAATATGGATTGTTTAGGTACTTGCTAGAAGATTATTATTTCTCTAAGCAGATGAATAGTAAGTTTAAAGTGGAGATCTCATCGGCTAGGGACTTCTATCACTTTACTCCTGATTTACGGATAGTTTCCCTGTCTCATATTGAGCTCTCCTCTGGATTGGAGAAGGAGAAGTGCTTCTTTTAGTGATCATTCTCACTGGAGTAGTAGGTCCTTGCTCGATTTCGATAGTTTTTGAGTTACTTTTGGACTTAGAGTTCCATATAGAACCATTCTTGTCTGATGTTGGCTTAGGAGATACAGGATTTAATAAAATAGACTTTTGTGTCGAGCTACTGGATCTTATTGGTGTTGTAGATACACTTTTTGCACCGAATCCATGTCTGGGGATTTATCTCAACGGGGATAAGCTTTGTAGTTGATGCACAGGGGTTACGCTACGACTTATTCTGAAATTCTTAACTTCAGTCTTGGATTGATTTTTAGAAAAGGTGACTTTCTTTGCAGTAAGCTACTTGGTTATTTCTCTTTCTTCAGTTTTATTTTATTGAATATCCCCTGAATCTTCTGTCTCAGACTCCACTGAGATCTTTCTTAATTCTGATTTAGAGAATCTATTCTAGCGAGGTGGACTGCTAGACTGCATTTTGGAGATTGGGCTCTTCAGCAAGTCTTCAGATACTTCAATTTATTGATAAAGTTTTTATCTTTCAACATGGAGAGAATGCGAGTTTGTAGGCTTTAGGCTTTTTGGATCT
>Ga0302271_10003297_pt1 | contig 13767 bp, 13 predicted proteins | sample III_Bog_N1_1_FD_198767 | JGI IMG/M metagenome (GOLD analysis project Ga0302271, IMG submission 198767) | Peat permafrost microbial communities from Stordalen Mire near Abisko, Sweden - III_Bog_N1_1 | ecosystem: Environmental > Terrestrial > Soil > Wetlands > Peat | place: Sweden: Abisko... | reverse complement strand
GTGAGTGCTTAATTCAGAAGGAAGAAGTTTGACTTTACCTTTATATATACTTAGAAGATTTTCTTCCATGTATTCCTTTGCTGGTTCAAAAATCAAATCCTTTGCCAGGGCAAGACCGCCAAAAAGAAAGATAGCTTCCGGATTTGTATGAGCCACGACGTCGGCAAGTTTGAATCCCAGCATCCTGCCTGTATGGGTAAAGGCTCTCTTTGCTATATAATCGCCTCTTTTTGCTGCTTCATGTATTATTTCAGCATCGAGCTCCTCAAAACTTATTTTTCTTAGCTCACTGGGTTCATTGCTGTCGGCCATAATCTTTAAAAGAGATCTCTTAAGGCCTGTGGCTGATACATATGTTTCGAGACATCCTTTTCTGCCACATCCGCAATCGCGGTTTGACGGTCCGGGTCTGATAGCAGTGTGTCCGATTTCACCAGCAAATCCATCGTGTCCATATACCAGTTTCCCGTCAATAACAAAACCGCTTCCAAGTCCAGTTCCGAGTGTAATGACTACAAAATTTTTCATTCCTTTAGCGCCACCATAAACCATCTCACCTACAGCGGCTGCATTTGCGTCATTTGTGACAATAACAGGAAGCTTTGTGTGCCTGTTAAAAATCTCAGCAAGAGGGACAATACCTTTCCATGGCAGCCCCGCAGCATGCTCAATAGTGCCTTTATTGATGTTTCCCATCGGAGCGCCAATTCCAAATCCAATTACCTCTATACCATTCCCTATCTTTTGTGCAGTAACCTGTATTTTTTCATACAAGGCTGCAACAAATACTTCTATCTCATCATAATGAGAGGTTTTTAGCCTGTCTTCACCAAGGATATGTCCTTCCCTGTCTACAAAACCAAAGACTGTGTTTGTACCTCCGATGTCTATGCCTACTGATACCTCTTGTTTTGCCATGTCTTAAAATTGATTGCTTTTTGATAATTGCCAAGCAAGATATAACTTTTTTAATTTAGTAAGTTAAATTTAGATCCGGTTTATTTTATAGCACAGGGCAAAGAGCACAGAGCACAGGGCAAAACCGGGATCCTTTAACAGATACCCCGGATTTTCTTTCTTCTCCCTGAGCCCTGAGCCCTGTGCCCTGCAACCTATTCAGGTATGTACTCGTTTCCGACTTTTCTTGCTCTTGTTGGTTTGTCAAGATTAATACCAAGTGATATCCCTGTCTCTACAAGAATATTCCATCCAGCTGCCAGTTGAACATATTCAGCATATTGACCTCCATCAGGAATAATTATAGTAGGGAACATTGTTTTTTTTGTAGATACAGCAATAATATTAAGCCCTACGCCTTTCACCAGGCATTCATTAAACTTTTCCTGTTCTGTGGCAAACGGGTCGATCCAAATAACAACTTCTGTTTTATCCATTACCTCCTCAATGCCATGGACGGCAAATGTTCCTTCAAGAAATGCTGATTTTTTTCTGGTAATTTCGTTTGTCTTAAGCGCCAGTTCTTCTGCAACTCCATTATTTCTTCCTGCAAAGTAAATCATACTTGCCTTGCTGATTATTTCAGTTATTGAAGGGTCAATTTTTGTAGTTAAAGCTTCGGCTGTTTTATCTGCAAGCTCTTTCAACCCTTCCATTTTTTCACCATTAACAATCCTTAGAAGAGAATCGTAGAACAGTCCCTGTTCTATTACTGACTTTGTCGCAGCTACGGCATCTTCTTTACCACATGTCAGGATATGAGTTCCTGAAGCAATCTCCTCAAGTTTGGTATTGGGATTTGCCGTCAGACCAAAAACTGCAGGATGTTTCTGATTTTTAAGAGCTGTGGTAAGTCGCACAACCTCTTTTGTCTGTCCGGAATTTGAAGCCGCAAAAACTGTAAAATCACTGAGGTTGTATTCTTCAGCCTGAGTACAGCCTTCTGTTATAACAGGAATATTTAATCCCTTTTTATGAGAGGCACAGATTGCTCTTTTAGCCGGAAAAATTCTGCTGCTACCCTCTCCTGTTAGAAATAATCCTTTGTGTTTCTTAACTGCTTCTGCAAATCTGGCTGCAACTTCAGGTTTAAACCCCTTGATAATATCAGGAGTCTCCATCATTTCCCTGACAAGGGCGTACTTATTGTACTTTTCTTCTGTTAATTTCATAATTATTACATTTTATTAATGAGATATTCTGAGAGATCATTCTGAATCTGGGTTTCTTTCTGGAACCCGCCACCAAGATGCTGCCAGTAAACTTCAGCATACTCAATCCCCACCATTTTGCCATAGTTGCGATTCCCCTCGAGTACATACCCGAAAAAATCATCCATTTTATGCATATGCTTCATTAACTCAATCTGCGAAACATGATATTCAAGCATTTTTCTCTTTGTTTCAATAGCGGATTTTATATCAACAAAAAAATGCGGAGGAACTATCTGTGATCCCAGCGGATCCGATAATGTAAGCGGCGATGAATGATACAACAGTGGTGTTATTTCAAGGGCTTTTTCTTTCACCGGTACAGTTCCGAGTGAAGACACCATAGCTGCAGTCTCTACTATATTGGCAGTTGTCCTGTGATCAGAGTGGTAATCCGATGGCAGATGAGTAAATACTATACCGGCACCAATTTTTCTCATAAGAGATATTGCTTTTAACCTCATCTCTTTTGTATCAAAAAGAAACCCGTCAGTTCCTCCAAGCATATAATACTCTGCATCCAGCACCGAAGCTGCTTTTTTTGCTTCTTCAATTCTGACCCTGGCTGTTTCTTCCATTGACATATTGCAACCTCCAAGATCCCCGGCGGTCATGGTAGCAATAACAATCTTATAACCTTTATCTTTTAGTAATTTAAGTACTCCTGCATTCCACGCTTCGGCATCATCGGGATGAGCATGAATTGACAGGACAACTTTGTTAAATTCTTTGGCCATTTCTGTTTTTCTTATTTTATTTTTTTGCAAATATCTTTTCAAGTTGTACAAATTCAGGAAGTTCTCCGGCAAGAGGTTTTATATAATCAATGAACTTCTGAGATACATGATTTCCTTCTGAATTAAAAAACTCCGGCGCCATTGGCTTTGCAGAAACAGCAACTTCTTCCAGAGGTACTTTCCCAAACTTAATTGTATATGGATTATTTGATACTCTTATAATACTTACCATTACACCCGAATCACCTCTCTCTGCCAGTCTAACTGCTTCAACCCCGCATTGATACGCCTCTTCAAGGTCAACCTTTGACGATCTCACAAAGTCGCACATTATCAACGATTCTGTGATCTGAAATTCGCCCCTGTAACCAAACTCACCCGATATCATCTGATGAAGCCGTAGCGCAACACTCGATCCTCCCATTGCACCAAATTCGGTATTATTGAATTTATCTTTTGTAGTTGCCGAACTCACAGGACTTCCGTCTGAATATTTCAGACCCTCACCGCATACGATAGAAACCCAGCCATATTTTTTAATACAGGCATCGGCTTCCTTTAGAAATTTATCGCGGTCGAAAACAAATTCCGGAGCATAAATAAGATGAGGGGCATCTTCTTCATTTTTTCGTGCCAGAGCTGTTGCTGCTGCCAGCCATCCTGCGTCTCTGCCAATAGTCTGATAAATAACGAACTTATCAACCTTCTGCATGTCGCGGGCCAGAATTCCGGCTTGCATTACATTAAGAATATTTGATTTTGCAGCAGAAGCAAAACCCGGTGTATGATCGGTGCCAAACAGATCATTATCAACAGTTTTGGGAATTCCAATGCCTGTAAGCTCATATTTTTGATTTCTGCAATAGGACTCAACACGGTGGATAGTGTCCATTGTATCATTACCGCCTATCAGAAAAAAATATCTGATATTGAATTTCTTAAGTACATCAAGAATCAGGGGAAGATCTTTATCCTGTACTTTGTGACGTGAGGAGCCCAAAGCTGAGGAAGGTGTATGGCGTAATCCTTCAATGACTTTACGCGGTTGTCTGCCCAGGTCATACAGCCATTCCTGCATGAATCCTTCAATACCAAAATGCATTCCATAAACCTCCTGAATAAAAGATGAGGAAAGAGCCGTTTCTATAACTCCTGCGAGGCTGGAGTTTATCACTGAGGTTGGCCCTCCTGACTGTCCGATTAGTGCGTTGCCTTTAATCATGTTGTTAATATTTATACGAATTTTAATAATCCAAAATGTTCTGGTTGATGATAATCGGGGTTCTCTGTTCCGACAGGATTCCAGGTTACGTAATGAGGAACTGTGAGCTTATCCCCGCACTTATAAAAATTTGCCCTGAATATTTTCCCTTTCAGATCCTTCACCTGATGGCGGAAAAAAACTTCAAACGGGATAGCAATAGTAATAGACCAGATATACTCCCCGGTTTTCTCTGAGAATGGTTCAGCACCTTCAGATGTGAGTCTTCTTATTTTTGAAATTATCTCCGGTCCGACCCTCTTGCTGCTTGCCCTGTCGGTTCCGGTTCCCAGTAGACAGGTTCCGATAGCATTAAACTCTATGTTATAATATATCCCATCATCTTCGGGTGAAACAAAAAATTCAACACATGAATCTTCACAGACCATCTGATTTGACTCAGTTTTTTCAGCCTTGAAATAACGTTCTGTAACATAATATTTCAGAAAAATCTCATAATCACTATATGCTAAGGACAAAGCAACATCAGGCTTGTAATTATACCCTTTCCAGTTGATTGTGTCGATCATAAACCGTCCTTCCTGCTCATCCATTTTTTTTGAAATTTCCTCCATATCCGGACTGGCAGATTTAAGTTCGAGTTTATGTACTTCAGCTATTTTCATTTGGCGATTGAGTTTTACTTCGGAACTTAAAGAACCAAAATTAATACAAAAATTTATTCATTCCTAAAATATCTGTTTAATTTATATATCAGGAAATCATTTCGCTCTCTTCTTCTCCCTGATTTTCGGATCTTTAAAGTTCTTCAATCCCACATCCCATGTCTGGTCAAGTTCAAAACCCGCTTTTAATTCAATCTCCGGTGAATATTTAGAATCCGGACCGGGGTAATATGAAACTGGTTCTGGCTGTCTGTGTGTTTTAAAATCTCCTGTAGTCCATTTATGATCACCATCCAGATCATATATTACACGGACACGATAGGAGCCTGGATCAAGCAGAGGAAAGACCGTTTTTCCCGCTTTCTTTATATAATTTTCTGCGATAAGTTTTTCTGACTTATCCAGCAACTGGATTATCATATCACCATTATAACCAGCGATTTCAAGTGTCAGTTTGCAATAGGAATCCGGGTCTTTTATTGAAAATCTTATACCAAGTGAGTCGGACGTTTCATCATAGATATTGCCAAATGAGGCTGAGTCGGCAATAAAGAGGTATTTCTTTTCCAGAGCCAGTTTTGTCTTCAAATAATATTTAGTTGAACTCAAGCTGTCCTTAACCAGCCGAAATGGCACTTTCTGTTTGGAGGTTTGTACCAACTCATAAAGCTTGATTTTCGATGTATCCGGCTGTCGGAATGGTGTTTTGGCTTTAAATACGATTGTCTGTCCCGGCTTTAAAAATCCGGAGCTTATGTTATTTTCAAAAGTGAAAACAGTTCTTTTAATCCTGGCTGGCTTTGCTGTCTTTGGAGTTTTGGGCATCAGAAATCTCATCATGATTGTATCCTGCTTATAACCGTTTACACCAAGAGTGTCAGTAAATGGATACTTTACAATGGTATTGATCTGCGGTTTTGAATATAAAGAACTATCTGAAAGCCATATCCTCAGAGTATCTCTGTTTCTGCCCGGTTCAATAAAATATGCCTTGCTGTCAGCTTCAGGAATTGAAAACTCAAGTTTCATACTATCAGGAGGAATTGAGAGAACATAGAGTAACATGTACTTCATTTCCCTTTTTGAACTCAGGAGATAGTGAGCTTTCTTGAGAGCAATAAACTGTAATAGCTTATATTCACCTGTAAGTGCCACTGGTTCAATTTCTTTAACAGCTCCCTTTTTAAGTGTTGAGGTGTCTTTTCTGGCAGTGCCGGTTTTGATAGTTCCTTTTTTTATTACAATAGTATCCTTAATAATTACCGGAGGAGGAATGTAGTTTTTTTCAGAGTTTATCACAATAATGGAATCCATAAAAGCAAATGCTTCATCCGGAAGGTTATAATTTTTGCTGTTATCACCATCGGCAAGTCCAAATAACCTGTAAGTTCCCGGACGAATATTATTAATCCTGAAGTACCCTGTAGGATCCAATCTTGAAATATACTCAGGCAGATGTTTTTCCACAGCTGAGTCGGCAAGTTCCCGGTACATAATAGCAATTGTTTTGTCAGGGACTTCAAGATCAGAAGCATTATAAATGTTCCCTGTAACAGAAAGAGAGTCGATTACCTGACCCGTTGATAATACAAACTGGTAGTTCTGAAGAATGTTACCTTCATTAAGATCTCTTATTGCATCCTGAAAATAGAAAGTATAGGTCGTACTATCTTTCAGTTTGTCATCAAATTCAATATCAACATTCTTCCCTCTGATGAATACCCGTGGTTTTTTTTTCATTGGAGGAGAAACCATGAATTTGTCATTTATATTATCGAGTACTACATATTCATTGAATTCTATTTCAATTTTCTTACCCCTGAAGTTTCTTGCCCCGTTCAGAGGATTACTTTTAACAACAACCGGAGGCTTTTTGTCCCTCTGACCCCCTGACGGGGAGCTGATTTTAGAGCAGTTTAATAGCAGAACTACTAAAAGTGAAATGAGAAAAAGACGTGTAATCATCCTTTTGAGCATAATTTCATCCTGTTTTTTATGATTTACAAACTTACATCATTTTTTAAAGATTGAAACTCTTCGAAACAAGTTACGAAGAATCTTCGATCCCCTAAGGTAAATTCTTAATGCCTGCTGACTCCTCAGCAAGCAATGCGATATTCACTCGCGGGGATGCATTTCAGCCTTCCCCCACGGGAGAAGGAGAAAAAAACAAAGCCTACCGCTTAGTCGGAACGGGAAAGGGGGTTTAACGACCGGATGTGATCCCATCTTTTTGGTTTTGATCAATAATAATATTTTCTACCTTTGGAACTAACGAAAAACGGTTAGTTATGCATTTACTTGTAATTCCCTGGAATGTAAATCCTGAAATATTCCGGATAGGTTCTTTTGCCGTAAGATGGTATGGCCTGTTGTTTGCATCATCTTTTTTGTTCGGATATATTATCATGGACAGGATTTTTAAAAATGAGAATCTCGGAGAAGAAGTTCTTGACAGATTAACCATTTACATGGCTATTGGTGTTATTCTAGGAGCACGACTGGGACATTGTCTTTTCTATGAGCCGGGTTATTATTTCCGGCATCCTCTTGAAATAATTATGATCTGGCGCGGAGGTCTGGCAAGTCATGGTGCAGCGATAGGGATTCTGACAGCCATCTGGTTATTCGCAAAAAAAGAGAAAAAAGATTATTTCTGGGTACTTGACCGTATTGCGATTGTTGTAGCTCTTTCGGGGTTCTTAATAAGGATGGGAAACCTTATGAATTCTGAAATCTATGGTATCGAAACGACTGTTCCCTGGGGTTTCGTTTTCCTCAGGAACCATGAAGTTGCACCAAAACATCCGACACAGATTTATGAAGGCCTCGCATATCTGGCTATTTTCTTTCTTCTTTTCAGGTTATACTGGTCAAAAAAAGGTGAGCATTATCAGGGCCTTCTTATCAGCCTGATATGTATTCTTGTCTTTACTGCCCGTTTCTTCATTGAATTTCTTAAAGAACCTCAGGTCGCCTTTGAGGCAACAATGAAACTCAATATGGGACAGTGGCTAAGTATCCCTTTTATTCTTTTGGGAATCGGTGGATTATACTGGAGCCTGAAACAGAAAAAACGCGCCGTCATTAACAGGTAGGAACATTGCATAATTCATAACGTTAGGGACGTTGCATGCAACGTCCCTAACGTTTCTTTACAATTCCATAGAACAGGACATCGAGAATTGCATTTAACCTGTTTTCAATGTTAACCTCCTTCTTTTTCCAGAAAAGCGGGACTTCAAGTCCTTTTAGTGTTGTTTGAATAGCCATTGCGGTATACTCGCTGTTCACAACATTAAAAATATTTTTTCTCGCACCATGATATATAATCAGTCGCAGGATTGCAAGTTCTTCCCGGTCATATTTTTCCCTGATTGTCTCTATAAAATCAAAATGGTCAAGATTTTTATCGAAGATCGCATTGTAATAGTTTGAAAGTTTTTCGAATGATTTCATCCTTACAAAAACATAGTTCTTCATTTTATCTATAGGTGATTCGACTGATTTAATTGCATTAGTAAGCTCATTTCTAAGGATATTCGCCTCATGGAGAACCACTGCCTCAAAAATGTCTTCCTTACTTTCAAAGTAGTAATAAATCGAACTTTTACCCATTTTCAGCGCATTTGCTATCTCTTCCATAGTGGTCTTCTTAAACCCATAATGGCTGAATATTTGTCCTGCTGAAATGATAATCTTTTTTCTATATTCCTCTTTATTAATCATATAGCTCCAAAATATCTGAATTAACTCGTCTGCCCTACAAAGATAATAAATTTAAAAAGATAGCAATGCCTTCGAATGAATTGGTCGACAATTCGAAGAAAGGCCGGAAGTCAGAAGAAAAGCACTGATTACAGAAAAAAATCTTAAGTAACCAGAACAGGTTTCCTTCTTCCGGCTTCGGACTTCGGTCTTCCTTCTTCTGACTTAAATACATAAGTTTGTTATTCTATACAAATACTTTATTATTTTGTATTTTTGATACATAATTTTACCGGGGAACAGGAATTAAACTTAAAAATGAAGATAGGAAATCAGAATTATCAGAGTATCTGGATTGATGAAAGTGATCCTGAAGTTGTCAGAGTCATTGATCAGCAGAAGCTGCCTTTCTTCTTTGAAATAAAGGATCTCCGATCGGTTGATGATGTTTACACAGCGATAGAAGATATGACTGTCAGGGGAGCACCTCTTATAGGGGCTGCCGGTGCGTTCGGTATTTATCTCGCTACACTTGAAATTAATCCTCAGACAAACATCAGAGATCACCTTTCGAATGCTGCCCGATACCTTATTTCCTGCAGACCAACAGCTGTTAATCTTTCATGGGCTGTTAATCGGGTGCTCGCTAAAATAAAAGATGAACATTCCCCCGCCAGTCTTTCGAAAAAAGCGCTTGAAGCGGCAATTGAAATCTGTGAAACAGAAAAGGAAAATTGCAGGCAGATCGGAAAACACGGATTAAAATTAATTGAAGAAATAAGCAAAAATAAAAATGGAGCTCCGGTGAATATCCTGACTCACTGCAATGCAGGATGGCTTGCATGCATTGATTATGGAACCGTTACTGCACCTGTATATCTCGCTCACGAAAAAGGAATTCCCATACATATCTGGGTTGATGAGACCCGGCCACGAAATCAGGGGGCAAAACTCACGGCATATGAACTCGGTCAGAATGGTGTTCCCTATACTCTGATCCCTGATAATTCAGGAGGACATCTTATGCAACAAAAACTGGTGGATATTGTTATAGTCGGAAGTGATCGTACAACAAGAACCGGAGATGTAGCCAATAAAATCGGAACCTATTTAAAAGCGCTGGCTGCATATGACAATAAAATCCCTTTCTATTGTGCCTTGCCTTCATCATCAATTGATTTCAGTATCAGTGATGGAGTGAAAGAGATCATTATAGAAGAACGGAATCCCAATGAGGTAATTAATGTTACCGGTTTTTCTGAAGGGGAGATACGATCAGTGAGAATCTGCCCGGAGGATACTGTCGCTGTCAATTATGGTTTTGATATTACACCTGCCCGTCTGGTTACCGGATTAATAACTGAAAAAGGAATATGCAGGGCTACAGAAAAGGATATAAATAATATGTTTTCATATAAAATCAATTAATATGGAAGGGGTAGTTAAATTCAATTGTCATTGGAATCAGTCAGGACCTGTTATTTCTGATGAGCAGTATGAAATAATTAATTATTGGAGGGAAGTTCTGTATAATATGGATCTTATAGGTGCATATGAAAATGGTGTGGGTTTTGGCAATATAAGCATGAGGATAATGGGCGGCCATCAGTTTGTAATTACAGGGTCTGCAACGGGAGAAATCCCGGAGCTGGAGCCGGGACATTATGTAAAAGTAAATTCCTTTAATATTGAAGACAACGCCGTTCAGTGTGTAGGTCCATTGAAAGCTTCATCAGAATCACTTACCCATGCTGCTATATATTCGGCCGATCCCGGGGCAAATGCTGTTGTGCATGTTCACAGCATTGAGTTATGGAACGAGCTAATTTATAAAGTACCGACCACGAATCCGTCAATGGATTACGGAACAATCGGTCTGGCTAAGGATATTCTAAGGCTTTTCAAGGATTCGGATGTGTATGAGAAGAGGATCATTATAATGGCTGGCGACAGGGCCGGGATACTCACATTTGGTCATGATATGGATGAGGCTGTTAATGTATTGATGGAATATTTAAAGAAAGAATGATGATCCGGATCGGCATAATAGGAGGTTCCGGTCTCGAGAATCCTGAAATTCTGCAACGATCTGAAGAAAAACATGTTGAAACACCCTACGGCACTCCATCTTCTTCACTAGTTTTTGGTTCACTTAATGAAACAGAAATCGTAATCCTGTCACGGCATGGCAGGTTACATACTATAACCCCTTCCAAAGTTAATAACCGGGCAAATATTTTTGCACTTAAAGAAGAAGGCTGTACCCATATTATCGCCTCAACAGCCTGCGGAAGCCTCCGGGAGGACATTTGCCGGGGTGATCTTGTAATCCCCGATCAGTTTATAGATTTCACCAGGCACAGGGATATCACATTTTTTGATGAGTTTAAACCCGGCAGCATGAATCATACACCTATGGCTGATCCTTTTAACGGGGATTTAAGGAATCTGATTGTTTCAACCGCCGGAGCTTTGGGGATTAAGATTCATGACAGAGGTACGCTGGTAACTATTGAGGGTCCACGGTTTTCAACAAGGGCTGAATCGAAGATGTTCAGGTTATGGGGGGCTGATATAATAAACATGTCCGTAGCTCCTGAAGTCATACTTGCTAATGAGCTCGGCATTCCCTATGCAGCAATTGCCATGAGTACAGATTATGATTGCTGGAAAGAAGATGAAACGCCTGTTTCGTGGGAGGCTGTGATTGAAGTTTTTAACCGGAATGTTGCCACTGTTCTCAGGCTGATAAGAGAAGTTATAGTAAGGGTTAAATAGACAATAGATTTTTCTTTTTGTTAAGTTCTTGCATAATTACATTCAAATAGCTAATATTGCAGTCCAATTTTATTTCAGGGCCCATAGCTCAGCTGGTTAGTAGCACCTGACTCATAATCAGGGGGTCGCTGGTTCGAGCCCAGCTGGGCCCACAGACAAATTAGCGCAAACAGTGATATCATAACTGAATGCGCTTTTTTCTTGTGGTAGTTACTGAAACTATACTAAAACATTTTCCGGCTTTTCAACTTCTCCAATCAATTAGCCACGTCAGCGAAGCCAATTAATTAACCTGTCTGAGTTAGTTTTAGTGTTTTCATTTATAAACATCTTAATGTATTTATTCTATTCTAACACCCTTCATCCTTCTTTTCTCTACATCAATTTTATTTAGAACTTTCTTTTTAATCATTAGTTGAGCCCCACTTCCTTTCTGTTGTATATAGTAGGTTTCTCCATCATACTCTATTTTACCGATTTGACCAGTCCATTGTAATGCAAAGATTTGATATCTTGAAAAATTGCCAGTTTCAGGACTCAATCCAAAAGTTAATGAAGTCCCCTGGCCTGATTCAAAAGCAATATTTAATTTATCTGTAAATGAGTTTGTGCAAATTCCTGGAGTTTTAGATCCTAAAATGATATAATTTATATACCTGCCATTCTCTAATTTAACTTTCCCAGACTGAACCTTTGTATACCCTGATTCAAGCTCTCGTCTTAAAATCACTTTTCGATCATTATAGTACTGAATGTCATTTAAGGAAATATTTGCACTTTCAATTCTATTCCTTATATCTTTAGTAAAGTATACTTTAGGTGTACAACACGTAAATAAAAAACAGACTAAAAAAAATATTCCTAAAACTTTCGCTTTCATGATTTCTCAAATTTTAGTTACAAATTATAATGCTAATTTATCTTTTTTATAGATTTATTAATTATGTTTTTTTCGAATTCTAATCTTAATATCAAATTGTCAGTTTGATATTTGACTTTAGCCCATTCTGCCAATCCAATTAATTAAACCGACCGACTAAACACAAGGATTTTGCTATTTATTCCCGTTTATGTGTTTCTATAGAGTAGGACTATCATTACTTCCTGACTGACATTTAAATTTCATAATTTTTTTTCACATTTGTATTCATTTAAATTGTTGGATGCAGTGAAAACAGGAGAAAAAAAATAATTAAATGCCAATTAAAAATATAATTTTTGACTTTGGTGGGGTTTTGATTGACTGGAATCCCAGGTACTTTTATAAAGATGTCTTCAGTGACTCGAAGGAGATGGAGTATTTCCTCAGTGATGTATGGAGTCCCCAATGGAATATGAAGCACGATTCCGGATTTTCATTTTCTGAGATTACTCATGAACTTCAGGAGCTACATCCCAGGTATAGAAATGAGATTGAAATGTATCAGCATAACTGGGAAGTAATGATAAAAGGTGAAATATCTGAAAATACAAAATTGCTGAATCCCCTAAAATCAAAATACAGATTGTTTGGATTAACAAACTGGTCAGCTGAGGCATTTCCTATTATTTATAACAAATATGAGTTTTTTAAAGTTTTCGAAGGTATCATTGTATCAGGTGAGGAGAAGTTAGTAAAGCCTGGAAAGGAAATCTATCAATTACTGATGAACAGGTACGGTCTTCTTGCAAAAGAGTCGTTGTTTATTGATGATAGTTTGAAAAATATTGAAACAGCAAATGAGCTTGGGTTCATCACAATTCATATAAATGGAACCCAAAGTCTGAAAGAACAGTTAATAAGCCTGGGATTAATCTAAGCGCAGCAACGCCATGTTGTGGCAGCCTTCGCAAAGTCCCGATAAGTGGACTAGTGTTTGGTCTCATGATGAAACCGTCCAGATGGCGAGCAAAAAACAAGACACATAAACGTTGGCTCACAGTCCAATGGTGCTGTTCCGGGAGACGAAACTGTCTGGGTGCAACAGGGTTTTATAAATGGGACAGAGTTTAAAGTCATAAACTTTGGGGTTGATTATAAAACTGCCCTGAGCCGGAATGTCTCGCGCGATAACAAAGTATATTATTGAACGGAGGAAGTGTTAAGAGATCAACCCAAACAACTAATCACTAAAAAGATTTATTTTTAATATTTAATTAGTTAAAAAGCCCGAATAGCACGCACATAGCCTGTGTGGTCCTTACGGTTGATGTCCTGAGCGCCAACGTCGAACCACTGTATGCACGCTGTGAAATAATCATTCTCGGTAGAACTCAAATAGCAGTTACCAGCAAAACCGCCAACCACGGCTTTTTGCAGGTATAATAAATTCAATTCATATTTTGAGGGTAAATACCAGTCGGCATAATTACCGCCTTTATAGTTAGCACATAGCTGGGCAGCATAACTCCCTGCACCTGCTTGTATAATGATACGTTCTGTATTTGCAAGTCCACCGTTAATTCCATCCCTCACAACATTGGAAACTGTAGATTGGAAAGGAGTAGTT
>Ga0302271_10003296_pt1 | contig 13767 bp, 6 predicted proteins | sample III_Bog_N1_1_FD_198767 | JGI IMG/M metagenome (GOLD analysis project Ga0302271, IMG submission 198767) | Peat permafrost microbial communities from Stordalen Mire near Abisko, Sweden - III_Bog_N1_1 | ecosystem: Environmental > Terrestrial > Soil > Wetlands > Peat | place: Sweden: Abisko... | reverse complement strand
GAAAGTAGTAGCAGGAGTCTTAAAGATAAGAATCTCGTACTAATGTTTCTTCTTCTTTTGGTGAAGGTAAATAAAAGCTAAAAAATGAATGAATTTGTTGTTTAGTTTGAATGAAAAAATTGATTGAAAGGAGAATATTCATTCATCTTTGCTAATTGAAATAGGGAACCAATTTAGAACAGGAGGAAATCAAAGCAAAGCATTTAAGAATGTCACAACTGATTTCAATGTCTTCAACAGCAATGTTGATCAAGAAGCTGGTGAGTTTAACTTGGCATTATTTTGTTTACATTTCGTTTCAGCAAGACGCAAGAGAGAGAGAGCTAATTTCCTTATTTTTTATTATTCAAAGTGGAGTCAAACAAGAATCCTTATCAATTCGACAATGACGAAGAGGAAGTTGTCAGTCAAGGAGAAGTTTCAGATGAAGAAAATACTTAGAAATGAGGCCGCATTAATTATAATTGTAAGTGGATTTAAAAAAAGAATTCCAACTTTTGATGGTCTTCTAGATTTGTTTTACAAGAATAAGGAGTTAGATGAGAAATAATTGCTTGATTCAACTAACAATATCTAAAATATATTATTTATTAGCAGATAAAATTAGTAAATCAATGATAATTGTTGTAAAATAAATCTGAATATATTTTTTATTGTAAAAATAAAGCACAACAATTCACTGTAAAATCAATATTCATGACACTCTTGTTTTTGTTGATTTCAAAATACAAAAATACTCATCAGAATCTATCATAATTGATAATCAAAAACTCAGGAAAATTAAAAAGAAAAAACAGGATACCCTTGAAAATTAGAAAATACTGTTTTCATAATTTGGAAACTCATTCATAAGTTAACGAAATATGTTTCATAAATAAACACGCACACATATTCAGGGAAAGTATTGAAAGGCTATATAAAAGATGCCTTTGAATTTCAAAACCAAGATAATATCGCCAAGATAACTACGAAAAACTTTGATCTCCCGTGTATTTCCCCATTATTCAAAGAAGCCACTTTGGCTTTCTATGAAGCTACACTAATTTCAAATATTTCCTAGATTATTTGTGAATCCTACTCTTCCTTGTTAGTGTCCAATAGATTTCTCAACAATGTTTGAGTATTTGAAATAAGAAAATTTACTTAAACAATAATCTAATCTGATGGATCAAGAAGTGGAAATTATATAATTATGTCCGATCCATTCCAAGAAGATTACGTAATCGGAGTGTAGTTCAAGATTTATCCTGACTTTATCTTCAAGAAAGCTCTGAAGAAGGATAGCTTCCTATTGAATGTTGGATCTGTGAAAGAAACTTTTATGAAGAAAGTATCGCCTACTGTATATTGTGGTTGTGATATTGCCTCTAAGCAAGTGATATTGGAGCAGATAATCCCTTTTGTTTGAATATCTGCTACAACTACGTTTGATAATTACTAGCTTGGAGTTGCTTTATCTTGCACAGAGAAAAGGAATGTTTGTCTTTGTTAGACATTTATCGTGAGATTCCAAGAATATGACCGAAGTACATCAGATGTTGTAGCTAGAAAAATTGCAAATCTTACATTGTATGAGACTGTACCATCGGAAAAGGCAATAGGTTGTTCTGAATAATTCTCTATGAGCGAAATAGGCACTAGGATTGTCTGAGAAAGACGTTAGCTGATGGTGTTAGTGAAATTTAGTTAGTTAAGTGGCTAAAGTGGTTCGTATTTCTCGAGTTCCAAATTGAAAACCTAAAAAGAAGTCAAGAGAATCTCTAGACAACTGTCTGAAAGAGATACCTTCTGCATGTCAAATATAATTGTGCTGTTTAGGACACTAACTTTATTGGCTAATACTTCTGATTATTGCACAGCAATTGCAAAATGACCGATTTCCATACCTATTTCAAATCTGCATTAGCTGAATACTTCATCGACTGTATTAGCATTGTGCAGTGAAGAACATTCAAAAGGAACTAAAGATGATCTAAAATATCCATTTGGACAAGGGCAAGAAGCATTGTATTTATCAAGGATAGATCCAGGAAAGCGGCAAGAAGTGCAAGTATTATCGGTGCCATTTGTATCTTGTTGGCAATTGCAGCTTGGATGACATCCAAAGGTTAAGGAAATGAGCATGAAAATCAGATAAAGATAGAAGCTCCGTTGAATGCAGTTCATTGAAGAATAAGTGCAGAAATCAACTTTAAAAGTCTATTAGGATGGCTAAAAATGATTAAAATATTAATAGTTTTGAAAAAAGTTAGAAAATAATAGATTTATTAACACTACCAGAACTACTACTTATTAGGCGAAATATTTGAAATTCAAATTAATAATTGCAGCTTACTTTGTACTGGTTGAATATCGCTCTTTATTTATTCAACTTCAAATGTCTTCTTCGTGATTAGAAACATTTGCTAAAAAATCCTTTAATTTCGACCACAAATCAATCAGAATCGCTACTTCCCCTTAAATTTATTTCAAAATTTTCTTTAAAAGTTGAATTTTTATGAAATCGCTTTACTCCCAAAGAGAAGTAATAGTTCTAGTGTTTTGCAACTTATTTGTCTTTCTGTTAATAAATCAAAATTTAACCATTTTTTCATAACTTTAACATCGATTACATTATTTTATTTTTGTTAGTTTTAAAAAACAACATAAATTTCCTTCAATGCTTATGAAGATACTTCAAAGAAAGTGTATGAAGGAAATGCTTAGCTTAATCCGCTGAGCATAAAAGTTCACTGAGATCAAGTCTAGCTCCGAACTTAAGTAATTCACTTTCCTCATGTAATTCTGCGAAAAATGGATGTCTCATGCATTTTTCTGCTGTAGCTCTTTTCCTTGGATTGAAAACCAACATCTATTCAATTAAATCCTTCGCTTAGGAATTCATTGACTCTATTTTCTTCTTCAGATTACTCTCTTCGTGAATCTTCATCTCATCATACAGCGCTCTTCTTTATTCAGTAGCTCCTTTGAAACATTCTTTAAAATCAGCTTCAGAAGGTTTTCCTACTAAATCAAGTATCTCAAATAGCCCCTATTCCTGATCACTAAATTCCAAAAGAGGTACTCTCAAGATAAGTTCCGCCATAATACATCCCGCAGACCAAATATCCGCAGCTGTTGTGATTTCTTCGGAGTCGAGTAAAAGTTCAGGAGCACTGTAATTCGAAAGGGCAACTGCGCATGGAGGATCTCCCGTGTTTTATGCAGATTAAAGATTTTTAATTTTATGTTCGTCATTTGAGTTAATGAGAATATTCGTTGGTCTAACATCGCAATGCACGATTCCTGCAGAATGAAGATAATATAACCCTCGCAGGAGAAGATATATTTCATATTACACGTGCTCGATTGTCAGCAAATCCTTTCTAATGTTCGCTAAACTGCATGACATCAGTGGATAAACTACACTAAGAATTCCATCGGCATCTTTGAGTTCGCCGTCGTAGACAACATCAACGGGAGTCATAAGATTTTCATGCCTATTTAATCTCGCTAATAGTCCTAGCTCACGTGCAAGACTTATCATACCATTCCCTGAGAAATCTTTCAAATTCATAAATTAGTAGATAAAATATCTCTGCTGATGATTGTTTCCATCGGAAGCTTTGCAGCATAGTCTTCCTCCTTGCTTAGACCCTATCAGCTTAATAGGAAGGTATTTCTCGTCGAGTAGTAAAGGTTAGCCTTCACATTCGATTTGTCTTATTTTCCTGCGCTCTGCTTTGTTCGATCTTGTAGGTGATTCTCCACGCTTAGGTTGCATCTTTTTGGAAATAAGATAAATAATTAATACTAATAACAAAGGTATATATCTCCTGAACCGCAAAGCTTTCGATTATTGCTTTACTCTGAGGTTGGTTTTTTTGGCTAACTTAGCTTTCTTTTTTCAAGAACAAATTAATTCCTCCCCCAAGAATTCCTTATCTTGATTTACTTTTCGATGAATAAACATAAATGAATGTTTCTCTCTTGCATGATTGAAAGATATCACATATCTCACAGCACAAACAAACAAATAAACATAACTTAAATATCTTTTTATTATATCTTTGCTAAATCAGTAACTTCTTTTCTAACTTATTAGTATTACAATTACCCTACGATTAAGAGAAACTATTGGTTAAAGGGCTATCTTCGTTTTTGGGACAAATAATTAGAGATTAATGTAAATAAATAATAATAAAGCTACTTCAAACTCTTCAAATATTATCTTTGAACATTAATTTCTTCTTATAAATATGAAAGATAATTTTACAAAACTTACAAAAATTTCTCTCTCTCATGACTGACGAATTTAATTAAAAAATGCTTTCATTTAACCGCTTGCAGCGAAATGATTCTGTGGGGCTAGGAAAGAATGATTTAAAGCTTGGTCAACACTGAGTCTTTAGTGGTTATCATAAGCTAGTAAACCTTGAATGAAATCTTTCAGTTGAGTAAGCTACTCATCAAAGGATAGTGGGGTAAAAGATTTAGAATCGCTTCTGTTGGTTTTATCATATGATTTATTGCTGCAAACATTATGATATTTAGGGCTTTGTTAATCAGATTCGTGGATATTCCCTGATATTTGGCAATGTTATTCTTCTGGTTAACAATTTTTATCAGCATTATTCTTATATTTTTGATCACTTTAAATATGACTTTGGTGACCCGTAGAAACATGAGCTGACACTGTTGAGGCTCTCATCTTAACTCTTCCCGTTTAAGACTTGTTTTCAATCTATTCCCCATCTTCTTCCCCGTGGATTTTCTGCTGCTATTCTGAGATTATTTCCCTTTCAAATTCTTTACACAGCATATTCACTTAGTTACCCTCATCTACATGTCGAACTACTTCTTTATCTTCACTAACTGCGATTGGCATATTCTCCCAGAATTTCTCATATTCCTAATTGACAATATATTTATATGAATAATCTAAAGTTGTTGCTTTCTGAAATGGAAACTTTCTTGTTGCCAAACGGAAAATCACAACACCTGTAGAAAACGAATCGAGTTTCGCAAATTCTTCAAACACTGGCTTGACTGTATGTTAGCTACTATGTTCATTATGATTAACTCCATTTCCAAGTATCTCCCTTGAAAGAACTTAAACCCGTCGTTTTATCTACTCAGGAGCTAAATATTTATCAGTTCCACATATGATCTCGTTGTTATCACCTGCAAACGAGAGATCAATGAGTTTAAGGGAGTAATTCTCCCCAAATACGATATTATCTTCTTTAACATCTCGATGAACTATCCCCGCATTGTGCATCTCTTTCAAGCCTAGAGATTCAAATAGCATACAATTTAGAAAAATCTTAAAAATAGAGGAAAGATTTGTCTAAACAAAACAATAATATTTTTAGTTACCAAGAAGTATTTCTTTAGCAATCGTTCGGATGACAGAAATAGGAAAGGAAAGCATACTAGAGGATTTCAAGTAATTCGCAAGACATCCATTGCTAGCCAATTCAAGAAAGAGAGCATGACAAGAGTAGCTTCGGGATTAAAAAGGAAGATTTAATACTTTTTAATGATGTATGTATTATATCACATGAGATTCATTTTCTGGGTTGTATTATCTAGGCCAATGCCATTGATTTTAGCCATTCAAATGGAATAACTGATGACCTTGTTCTCTTTCGAAGATCTACTCTTAGTCAAATGTTTAGCAACGGCGTAAAGCTGGTTAATATTCTTCATTTTCGTCTTCAAGATGTTTAGCTTTTATCCTCAATTTCTGCAGGCAGTGCACTTCATTGTTGAAAAGGCGCTCTTTATCTTCGTTTAGCAGATCTCTTCCGATGGCTTTTAAGGCAAACTGATTTCGATCTGTGTCTTCGCATAAATAAACCCTTCAAATTATGTCGTGTTTATCAAGAAAGAAGAGTAAAGAAGAATGCAATAATAAATAAAAAATAGTAAATGGCATAATAAAAGAGGATAAGACTGTTACTAACCAAAACTGCCTTCGCCGAGCTTCTTGATGGCTCTTATTGACAGAGAGCTGCTCATGTAGTTTGGAAGGATGCTTGGGTTGTTTATTTTTCTATTAGGATTTTTATTAGTTTTTGATATTTCTGTGAGATTCTCTTTGTTGAGGGATCGCATTATTTAACCCAACTCATATGCTTAATCGAAAGAAGAAGCACAATTTAAGGGGAAGCAGAAGATAACCTTTGAGTGATTGATTCCTTTGAAGTTATTGTGAATCTATTACAATAAGTGACACTTCATTTGAGTATGAAATCGATTGAATAGACGTCATTTTAGCTCTTATTTATTTTTAATGTTGTTTTAGGAACTGTCAATAAGGAATTTGAGGTAACTTTAGAAAGGGGAATCGATAAAAAGTCAAAAGCAGATTCAAAAAGATGATTATTTCAAACTGAAAGGATCTAAAAATACAGTAAGGGATAAGAATAGCTTCTATTTTTAGCTTACAGATATGAATATTTTTTGCCATTTTTATTACTAAAATGGCCACTATCTTTATAACTAATTAAGCTAATAATTAATCACCTATTTTCTTTGAAACTATTCTACTAAATTCAATCAAAATTCTCATAATCCTTAGCTGAAAAAACTAATTTGTAAAAAGGAGCTTTATTGAGAACCTCAAGAATATTGCATTAAATTTGAGTTACAGACAATATTAAGAATATCTTAGAAGAAAACATAAACTATGAGCAATCATGCACTGAAACATTGAGAGAATTATTATACCTGTTTTTTTTTTCTAATAAATTTTAAATATTACAGCAAAGGTAATACATTTCCCTTTCATTATTGTATCTCTTTCTGCTTCAACTCAATAACACCATTTTTTTATTGACAGCCTTTTGGAGTTTTATTTTCTCATCTTAACTGTTTATTAAGTTATCTCACACTTCCCAGTGTATTGATAAGGAAATAATTATCTGCCCTAAAGAAAACAAATAAAAAATGTCAACTTAAAATCAATAATTCTCCTATCAAAATCCTCTTTTTAATCGTGCTTTTCCATAAAATATTCTAATTGTGTTTTTACTTGCTTCCATGCTTATCTGACTCAAAATGAACTTTCTCGCCGAATTTTTATGTCAAAAACTTCAAACTCTCCACTGTATTGCTCACTGAGGATTTTTAATCATTACCTTACAAAAAATCAGTTAAATTAGCATAATAATTTGGCATTTCAGCTCAGAAATAATACTCATCTTCCCAAAAGTTGTGATTTGAACTCATTTTTAGGCTTTTTTCAAAAATATTGCATTTATTTTACTTATGGAAATAAGAATAAGCGTTCCTGCTGTCATATCTCCTGGAACAAAGAACAAAGTTCCTGCTCTCTTCGAAATATCGAAAGAAATATTAGCTTGTCTACATATCGAGAAGAAGTCTCTTGGGTTGGTCGATTTCAACCCTTAATGGAAAATAAGTGGGATGAATGTAAAATATTTCTCTTCTTTCGGTACAGTGGGTGTAGTATTTTCTTAATTAGTTCCTTAGAAATTAAATGGCATGGGATTGGCTTTTTTCTTAAGCTGCAAGGGTATTGTGCTATTATTGTTGTTATTAATATTAATGCCATCTTAAGCATCATCTTATTCAACTACAGAATCACTATTTTCAACAGAATATCGATGCGAAATTGGAAGATATTTTCCTTCACACAAAAAATTACACAGCATAAATTAGCATGTTGCACTGTCTAGAATAGGATCTAAAGATATCAGCTGGAATAATGGCTAATGCTTAGTGATACTATTATAACTATGCAACTCTTGATTATCATTAGCTGGTTATTATCGATGGAATTTATTTTTTAGAACAAGATAATCCAATTTAAAATGCCCCCAAACATCATTTTCATGCAATTTCTTTCCGATCTAACTACAAAGCTTAACCTCGTCTAGATTAGAGATTTGCCTTTGAGGAAATGTGTATCCGCAAGTGATGTTTTCATGAGATTAAATTTTATCAAACGAAGCAAGAACTTGGATCGTCCCATCAGGTTCTACGAGCATCGAAAGTTATCCAGCACCTGAAACTTCTTGAGAAGGCTACACTTCGACTATGCATCCCTCTTCAATAATCCTAGCGAGGAATTCGTTATATGTGCTGAAGAGACTCTTCATGCATGGATCCAAAGATAATGGTAAAATCTGTTGAGAAACAAATTACATAATCAAAAGTAGTTTTTTCAAGAGAAGAGAAGAAATTAATCTTAAACGAATAGATACTCCTTCCTCCCATCCCAATGAACGAACTGCTTACATCTTTGATGATATTTCTTATTTTGGTTATGCGTTTTGGTGTGAAAGTGCATTCAGAAAGTGTTCTAAGTTTCCTAAAATATTTTACTGTTTCCGTTTTGAACAAGGCAATTCCTCTCCCTTCAATTTCACTGTTCAATTTGATGAAGAATACCATAGAAAATCGGTCTTTGACAATCAGCAGAGTCAGCTTGTCTATCAGCTGTTCCTCAGAATAAATATCCTCTTCGCCCTCAGTCAAAGGGAGATCTAACTACCTAATTAATTTCCTTGAATTTTCTCGTTTTCTGAGCTACTAAGCTAAATAGTTATCTCCATAAAACAAAGGGATCTGTAGCTCCATACCAATTAGTCTATCCTCGTTCGATGGTACAGAGGGTATCAAATAAGCTACTTTTCCATAGATAATTCTGCTAATTTGTTTCATCGCAAGAGGAGAGTAGTAAAGAAGTTTAGCGAGAGAGAAATGCGATGGAAATTTGTCACAATTTTCAGGACATATGAATGTGATTCTGTTAAAGAGTTCTGCTTTATCTGCAACGCTGAAGAGCTTCTTGATGTAATTTTCCATGTAAGATTTTGCAGATTCTGTGAGTACGTAGATTATCTGAACCTTAAAGTTGGAACAATAAAACAACATTCTTAAATGATTATTCATATTAAAAGAAAGAATTCAGTAGGGAGAGATCACATAGGAAAAATAATACAAGGTATTATCTTACTTTTGGATCCATAATTGAAGAAAAAATCCTTAGAATCTATGCATTTTGTCGTTCAACGAAGCTTGTTAAAGATATCCTCTAAAATTCCTAATTTTTATTGCAAAAAACACTTTTTAATTCCCTTTCCCCTAAATAGAAATAAACTTACATCAAACGAATAACTGCTCAGTAAAACTTCAATGCGCTCTTCCGTTTTGATCACACTCCAATCCTTTTTGAATTACTCCACTTTAGATGCATATTCCAATAATTGATTCTTTTTCTCAATTGTCCTCAAACGTTAGCTTCTGAAATACAACAACCAAAACAAAACAGCTCTCTAATTTTCTTCAATCGTCCTCTTATTTTTCTTCTTCGCTTGTAGCTCTTATTTCGCCCTAACCACATACAGAAACTGAGTCATCCTTGCAGCAGCCCACATTTTTATCAGCAGACTAGACCCATTCTTGGCATCTTCCGGCATGACTTTGCCAACTATTTTTCTATTCAGGAGACACTCTGTTAAGGCTCTGTTAGAAGTCTTCGTGAGATCTGAGCTGATTTCGATGAACTTATCTCCATCTACTTCCATATGTTGAATTTCATATTTTCGTGCAAGAACTTCTAGTCTAGTTAAATTGCCGCGTACACATCCCCATTGATCTTAACTAGCTTCCTTTAACCGATAGTAGTCTGTGTCTTGTTTAGCAGATCCTGTTTGTTTCAGAAAAAGTAATTCATTTTTGATATATTACAATTACACAAAATCACTTATATTTTTTTATTGCTGAAATAATACCTTTGGCAATAACAACTTTAATAGGTAATTATTGAAAATGAATTTGAGATAGCTAAGATTGGAGTTATGATTGTTAAAGTAAATATGATTGTTATTGCTATGATAATTATGGGATTTGTTACTACTCTCCTGCTTGATTGGTATTTGTCTAAACTAATGAAATATCCTATTGAAAACTATCATGCATATCCAAAGTTATCATGTTTTATGAGGTGTCTAAAATATTTTTTTCAGATAATTTCTCCTATTATTCTTGTTCTTCCTCTTTTTCTTAACCTCCTTATGGTATCTCTTGATCTTCCTATTGCTCTTGAGATTCTTCTTATTTGATTTACGTTTGTGATTGCTCTTATGATTCAAATTATGACTACAAATTGAGTTTTTCTGAAGAGGAAATAGAAAACAACTACTACTATTATTACTATTATTCTTCCTTTTACACTTATGGTTCTTTTGCTTTTGAAATTTTCGTGATTTAGCTTGATTCTGTGATATTATCCTGCTGTTGCTTCCTAGTTCTATCAGTTAACATCCCAGCTGCAGTTAAAAATACATAGGAATTCTCAGTTTCAAACGGCATTTTATTTTTCAAATCTAATGTAGCTGTGGTAGTTGCTTTATTCACAGAGCTATCCAAGTGAAACCGACTTAATATGCTCTCTTCATATGACATTGCAGGTCTTGGCAAGAGCTTTTCATGAAATGGACGCAATCTTTATTCGGAAATAGATATGGTTAAATAAGGAAAACATTCAAAAAAACCTCATTTTCAAAATGAAAAACCCAATAATGAAGCTAATAAATGAGTTTTATTGCTTTGTTGACTTACTGTTTCTTGGTAGTTTTGATAACATTCACACCAGCTGATGAGAAGGCTGGTTCCACATCTGTGTCTCTTGGGATTATGCGTCTATTTATCAACTCAAAAAGACCATCTTCAAGTTATTTCTCTTTGACAACAGGCAAGACAGCAAAAGGATTGTCTCTGATTTCTTTTGGGAGAACTTTAGGCTAGCTTAGCTTTCCTTTTTTGAGCTTTGGGTTGAGTTTTTTCTGACTAAGGATCGAGGATTGTTCATCAGGGTGTAAAATGGACACACTCAGGTTATGGATACTTGGAAATAGCAATCAAAAAAGGAAAAAAGAATGAAAGTTTTAGCTAATAGAAACCACTAAATCATATTGATTCTTTTTGACTTACACACTGTCTTCATTAGCAAATAGTGAAGTGTTCTGAACCTGTGTTGGATCGATTCTACTGATCATACTAATCTAAAGTAAAGTCAAAATAAATAATTGCATTTTTATGGTTTTCATCTCAATAAAATGATAGAAAAAACAAGTTTGCTGATTTCATTACATTGTTGAGATGATTGCTCTAACTATTATTAATATTGTTATTGTTGTTGATTGAGTTATTGAGATTATGAAGTAGCGCATCAGCAGGAGTAAAGAAATTCAAGGGAGGAGCAAAAACAGGTGTGTTTGAAGGTTTAGATAATTTGCTAGCTGAAAGGAGTAAGCTCATAAGTTATGTGCTATCACTAACTGAAACTGATGAAGCGATTTAGGAGATCACTGTCCTTTTCGCTTTCCTTAAATCAAGGAGAGAAGTAGAGCTATGTCGAGAGAAATTGGTGATAAGATTGGCTTCTTTTTTGGCGTTTTTGACGATTTCTGTTGCATATTCGGAATATCTTTTAGATTATTTTCGATGATCCCCTTGTGGTACATGCTAGGGCGGCTGCTTAGAATATGGAATGGAAGTTTCCTTATTTTTATGCATGTTATTATCTTTTACTGAAGAAGTCTAAACCCCCCTTGGAAGTTAAATCTGCGGAAGAGAATGCCGTTGTTGGTAGGATGAGGAGAGTTATTAGCTAATGTTTGAAACTCGATATTCAATACTTTTCATGACATTCTGAAAGCCTTCGAGATCTTCACCTGCATTAAAGTTATTATTCACGTAAGGTTTTGTATTAATAAGTGATCAAACTTACATCCTTTTTGGGCAAGATAGTTGATTTGTGTAGAGAGTTACTCAATCTTTTTATTGTTCTCTTTAATAACCTCTGCCATTCTGTATTTGTTCTTCTTTCTTTGAAGTTATTTCTTGTGATTATTTCTTGATAATGACAGTGTTTATTTGATCTAAGTTGCATACAACAAAGAATTGAATAGATTCACTTGATTTTTATTATTATCTATCTAATTGACTAGGACGTATTTTTTTAATAAAACTTCCCACTTCTTCAAACCATATGGGCAATGCATATTTCCCTGCTTCTTCCTTGTAACTGTTATGGATCATAAAACTAGCAAGAAGATGAAAGAGTAATGTTGCTGCTGTTTTTTTGTTCTTACCATTTCCCTTTATTTAATCAAGCTTTTTCACAAACATTTCTCTCTCTCTTTCTTGAAAATCATATTGAAAAAGAATAATTACATTGAATATCTTCATGACTACAATACAAAGAATATAAAAAATAACTAGTCCTTATGTTTATTTATCAATTCGTATGAAGCTTCGCGAGTTCTGGCTGCTTGAAAAACTTCTTTTTAATATCCTTGACTAGCAAGCAAAGGAAAATTATGAGAGTGATCGCGAAGATTAAAACCCATATAACGATAACATATGTTGGAAATGGTTCAGTGAATTATCCATTTTGATTCTTGAAGAAAATGAAGAATTCCACGAACACAATTGCCATCGTTAACCAGCATGTTCCGCCAAGTCTCTTTTAAAGGCTAAAGCAAACAAAAAGGATAGTTATAAGCAAAAATGAATTGAAATTAAGAGTTTTAGAATTATGTTTGTTACGGGTTAGAGATGTATTCGAAATACTCTCTGACTGCAGGGATGCAGAGGAAGCCAATCATGAATGTGCGGAATGATAAGATTGGGTGAGTTGGACGAATCCAAAGGACGTATTTATTGAAGAAGAAACTTAAATCGATCATGTTCATCTGTTGAGTAAGACAAATAGAATCAAATCAAGTCATCATATGGGTAAGGTATTAAGACTCATAAATCTGATGACTGTGCTGGAGCATTTCAAGCCCCCATAGAAATAGATTTATTGATTTGTTGTGTATTAAATTTTGAAATATTCTCAATTATTTGCTTACGAGAATCATGAAGAATACAACTGAAGCGAATCTGAATGACGATGAAAACACTTTCCATTCATGCTCCTCTAAGTCAGGTGAGAGGAAGAGTTATTTGAGGTTTTGTAAATATGAGGTATTGGTGTTTTCTTTCCTTAGCGACCATTTGTACTCTTTCATTTTGAATATTTTCATAAGCCACCATCCAGCTATGATTCCTCCAGTATTGCAGAGAACAATGTCAAGGATAATTGAGTCCCACCAGCATTCATAGAAATTAGGCAGCCAGTGACGGAAGGTGATTTCGAGGAATTCAAATAGAACTGATTAAAACATGCACATCTTAACATTTCTGCAGATCAACATCTTCACAAGCCAACCGACAAAATGAGCTACAAAGAACACATCGAGTTTATCAGTGAAGTTCGCGAAGGATCCTTTGGGATTATTAGGTGTGTAAATATTGCAGTCCTCTGAGAAATCCTAGAAAACAAAAGACAAAAAAGGAAATTATAGAGGGAATTGAATAATAATGATAATCTGATAGACAATCTCATAAAATGCTTATTTATCAATATATTTTTAATCATTTTAATCCAAAGACTTCTCTCTTTTTTTCTTTCTTCTTCGCAAAAATTTTGTTCTCAAATTGAACAAAATGAGATCATATTATTGTAAAGAAAGTGCGTCATACCAGTTCTTTAATAGGAACTCCTAAGGTAGGATCTATGAAGGAGTTTAGGAATGTCAATAAGTCGTCACGGTTCTGTTTACAAAAAGAAAAATGGTTGAAGATTAGGAAAAATATTACTGCTTTCCAATCAATAATTCATAGAAATTCCTATGAAGGGTTGATATTTTACAAAGAAAAGAGCGAAGACCACTGCACAAAGCCAGCAAGTACCAAGTGCCT
>Ga0302271_10003294_pt1 | contig 13772 bp, 6 predicted proteins | sample III_Bog_N1_1_FD_198767 | JGI IMG/M metagenome (GOLD analysis project Ga0302271, IMG submission 198767) | Peat permafrost microbial communities from Stordalen Mire near Abisko, Sweden - III_Bog_N1_1 | ecosystem: Environmental > Terrestrial > Soil > Wetlands > Peat | place: Sweden: Abisko... | reverse complement strand
CCCAACCCCAACACCAACCCCAACCCCAACCCCTACCCCAACCCCAACCCCAACCCCAACCCCAACCCCAACCCCAACCCCAACCCCAACCCCAACCCCAACCCCTCTTGGTGACAAATTCATGTAATTATCTCTAGTTCAATATTATTCAATAACAAAGAATATAATAAAAAAAGGGCACAAAAAATAATTTAATATATAAAATAACTAAAATCAATCCCGAGACTGTCGCTCATCTCTTGGGGGAGGAGGGATAAAGAGTGAAAATAATAAATGCTTTTTCATTTTTGAAGAAAATTTGTACACAAATTAAAGATTTTTTTGTGTCCAGAATCATAATCTTTTAGTTATTAACATCACAAACCGATGATTGCTGAGATTTATTTGGATATCGGTGCAAGCAAATTACGGTGGAATAAGCACATATTTATGGCAGGTTATTTATGTACATAACTTTTGCTGATTAATTTTAATAAATGAAATTTTGTAGCAAACACAGCGACGCTATGATGGTGACACACACACTCAGGGGTAGTAATTAAAATACACAAAAAATTTCTAGAATTTTTATGAGTAAAAAGTTAATTAATTAATATATTGAAATTAAGAAGCTCATCTAATGCCTTAGAAAAACTTTGATGCTAGATAAAGGAGCTGGATTTTAGTTGAATCTTCTGATAGCGTTAATTTGTCTTTAATTAAATTTTTGGAAAAAAAAGAAATGCTTCATTTAAATTATTTTAGTAATGATTTATTGCAGTGGTCTTATCCTTCATCAAGCTCTTAGCTAGCTCATGATGTTGTCTAGAGAGATTTAGAACTTGCCAAAATAGTGCTGCTAGCTGATTCAATTATTTTATCAAGATGGTATTTTTTTAGATTCAGAAGCGAAGGATAAGTTAAGGAAAATGTCTATTCAAATTTTATGATTCTCTAAATGAGATTAATTAGTGGATAGGAGTCTAACCTCATTATCTCAATGAGGTTTTAGAGATATTTTGCAGGGAAAGATACTTTAGAGCATTTATCCATCAAAGTAGATGAAACAAATATTCCACTGATTGCTATCATTTGTGGACAATACATGCTCATTACATCATAATCAAAGCTCGTCAGTTTTAAAATGTATGAAGTTAATTAGCAGAATAGAACTTTTTGTTCGAGAGAATATATTTAGAAGAATGCTTGAGTATCTAAGAAATTAAGCATGAGATTGACTAAATTCATAGGTGTTGGCTGTGCGATTTCGAAATTAAGTGTCTACATGATTTCAGCTTCTGTGCGTTTGATTTCTGAGATCGGAATCTTTTTATGAGATACTTTTTCGTAAACGTTTTAGAGTGTAAAGGGAGTAGTTTCTTCGAATTTCGAAGCAATAAACATAGACGTCACTCCAATGAGTTGTATTTCATGCATGAAAATAATCCTGTAAAAGAATAAAACCAGGTTAATTAGAGAAATTTGAAAGAATTAATTTTTAACAAAACTAATTGTATTAGAGATGAAAAAATGAAAACTTGGTTGTTACTTCATACTTTTATGGATCCATATTATGGAAAGAAAGATCAAATAGATCAAAGTTCAAAAGAATCAAAAGATGTAACTTTGGTATTAATAAAAACTAAAAGAAAGAATAAAACATCCATTTTAATTACTTGATTTCTCAAGATATCCAAAGTAAATCTAAAAAATAGAGCACATACCTGGAAGCCTTAGCAAAGTAGGTGTCCATGATAGTTACTGCGAGGGAAAAAGTAGCCTCTGAATAATTATATGCCTTGAGCACTTCGATCATCCAATCAATCATGCGAGCTCTCATGGGGGGAGTTATCTCATGTCTGCTGAGGAATTGGGTTGGCTCTTTTGTTTCCTAAAATTAAAGAAATAATTTTAGAGAAAAAAATCACTTGGGAAAAAATAACAATCGTTACAATCACATTGTAAGAGAATACTCTTGGGAAGTAGATTTCTTCATTCGAGGCTTATTTAATAAGGGGATTGAATAAGTTTTTTCGTTCCTAAAAAGGAGCTGCTGCTGATTATTAAAGCTCCTCCTCAAAAATAGGAACTGCAAACAGGGAAGCTGCTTTTTGTCTGTTGTTTTCGGGGTTCCCGCTCGAAGACGTTTAGGACCCATCAGTAGATATTATACTTTGAAATTGATTCAACAGAACAGGCAAAGGGAAAGATTTAGTAATTAGCTAGGAATCTTCTTCAAGTTCAATTTGGCAGAGTTTCTTAGAAGCGTCAATTGGAAATACTGGGTTAGGTGATTACGAAAAGAGTGTCTTGGGTTCGAAATGCATTGAGACCATAGAGTTAAGTGGTATGCTAATGATTTTTGGGTTCAATAAATTCATTTTAAAAGCAAGAAATAATATCTCTGGTGGGAAGGTTAGAAATTACTGTTGTTGTTATGTTAGTGAGGTGAAGAAGAAAATTGTAAATTTTTTTTAATAGGATTTTATTTTTAATCAATCATTTATGAGTTAATATTTCCCAATCATTCACTATTTCTTAGGCTCAACAATTCTAAGAAATTATAGCCCTACCCCGTTCCTGTTGAAAAGTAGTTCAGAAAGTACCGGAAAATTGAAATAATTGTGAACACAATGAAAACTGAATCTTTCTAAACGACTAAAACATAATTCAGTCTAGAGCATACCAAGTGATGGGATAGCATAAAAGAGCAGTGTTTGATGCAGGAAGTTAGCAACCTTAAAGGCGTTGAAACGAATTTTCAAGGAAAGATAGTTTTACTTTTGTTTTATTTAATAAACGCACGCACTAACACACAGCTGGGCTTATTTTTCTCTTCAACAATTATCTTTCCCTTTTTGGATGTCCCCTAAGTAATCTTTTTCGGTAGAGGGGGGAGGAGGGAGTTATTATCTCCTCTTTGATAGGGTTTTTTTCCTTTTTAACTCTAGTTCTCTGAAAACATACCACCAGTTCGATTTAAAAGCTGCAATGTTGGGTTAATAGCAGTTTGATGAGTAAGGCTATCTTAAAAATACAACCTGATTTTCAATTCCAACTTTTATTTTGAGGAAATCCCCTTCCCTCAACAATAATGAATTTAAAATTTAAAAGTTTTACAATGTATTGTGTGTGTGTATTAGTGTACTCTCAGCAAACATTCTTTTATTTAAGTGCATTCTTCTCATTCAGTTGAAGAGTAACTTTTTGCATATTACCTAGCAGAAGTTACCTTTTCTTTTCTTAGAATTTTTTAATAATTGTGATGATATTTCTTCAATCATTTTTGTAATAGAAAATAGTGTTATTGATCGAATGTACCCTCTTTTTCTTAATTGAGAAAAGGAATACCTATCTTTCTTTAAATAGAACGTTGTCTAGATTCTCAAATGAAAAACAAAAATAACCTGATTTTCTTTAACTTAGTGAAGAATATGCTATGTAAGACCCTGCAAATTTCGAATTTTATTATCATAGTTTCCTTCAATCCTTGCTGTGTATTAGCAAAGATGTGTTTCCTTTTGTATTAAATAATAATGGAATAAATAATTACTTGTATTTTCAAGTAGTAAGCAAATCCTTTTAAATAATTTTTGATTATCAAACATTAGAACTTTTTAATTGTGAATACAAGTACTTTCAATTGGGATAATTAATGTGTTTTTGGATTATTTTTGTAATGTTTTTTTCGAGAAGAAAATTGTGAATAAAGAAATGAGTTTATTTCCCTCAATAAATTAGTTCGGATCAAGAGCTATCCCCTTGGATTTTTTTAAGATTTCTTTTTTGAAATGCACACAGCCGAAAGGTATTTTTTAATAAACTATTAATTAAAGGTGGCAAAATAATCCCATTATAACTGTTTTTTCATATCTTTCGATGTAATTCATTTAACAATTCAATTGGGCCTCTTTTGGTGTGGGTACCAGAAATATATACATAAATTTTCACTTTTTTAAAAAAAATTATTATCAATTATCATTTTTTATAACCATCCCTTGAGATTAACTTGAATTTGCGCACTTTGGATTAATCAATTTTCAGAGGTGATCTATGGTAGTTTTGAGTTATTGTAGTAAGAAGAAGATATTTTGTTTTGTGCATGCATTTTTGAAGCATTGAAATGGATTAAGAGTTCAGAAAGCATTCTTTTATTTAAAAAGTAGGATAGCGAAAACAGAAATAGCTTAATATTGCTTAAAATAACAAAAATATTAGGTCATTTTATTTAGGTTTTACTTCAGTTGAATAGAAGAATTAATGGTGAAAATTAGCTGCAAAAAAACCAATAAATTAATCTTTGGATTGATAAAAAATGCTCCCGAAACTGATTAAACAAAAACACTGAAGAAAGAATCAAAATTATCAGATTTTTATACAAATAATCTACTTTCAATCAAAGCCTTCAAAATCAGCACTTTCAGGAAATCAAAAACTAATGATTATGTGCTTAAAATAGGAACAAAACACTTTTCTTGACAAGATTGAAATCAAATTTCACTATGTTGTGAAAGAGGTTCTTTATCAAAATAAATAATAATAAAAAATACAAGAAAAATGAACTAGGATAACATTGCCACTTAAAGTAAATAAGTTCAGCTTTCAGATACAGCTTATTATAATAAAGGATTCAGGACATATGAACATTTTCTACTTATACTTTTACACAAATACCTTTGGGTATAGCGTGTTTTAGTATTCTGACTTTGAATATTGGAGGAGAAATTAAAACATTAGAAGCAAGACAGAGTTGATCTTTCGATATTTATTACTTTTTGGTTTATTTGGGGATTTAAAAAATAACTAATAATTAACATATTTTTGTTGAGTAAATGAAGATTCTCAATCATTAAATGGTGTGTTTCTAGAATACAATGAATAATTAACTCCAAACAATAAAATCAACATGAAAGAAAGGTCAGCAACACATTGATTATGGGGAGGATTACCTGATAATAAACACGCTTAATTGATTTAAATAATCACAGTTCTGAATCATTTTTAAGTGGAAACGAAGTACTTTATTTTCTTGAAGTTCTATCTATGAAATAACTGCTTTCTTAGATGAAAGGATTTCATGTCATTTTAAATATTTTAATTGTTAAAGCAGACAGACATTTTTATCTTTATTTATTTATTTCATTTTTTTTTACATTTTTCATGAAAAAAAATATACCAAACTCTCCATCAATTATCAAACATGATAATCTATGCTATTCCTGATGAGTGAGGGAGTGTGTACTTGTAAGATATTAAATTAAAGGGGTGAATTAGAGTGACTAAAAAGCAATGAATTACTAAGAACTAGGAAGAAGATAAATCTCGGGGGAAAAACTGGGAAGGAATCAAAACAAAGAGGTGTAAAAATACAATAAATATAAATATCGCTGCATAAACAGAAAGAAACAAAGAGAGATAAAATGGAAAGAGATCTTTTGAACCCCATCTACGAAGAAGAGAAGCTCAAGAACAAGTTTAAGAGACTTGTGCAAGCACCCAACTCATACTTCATGGACATCAAGTGTGCTAACTGCTCTAACATCTAGATGATCTTCTCCAACGCTCAATCTACCATCGTCTGCGAAAAGTAATGAATTAGCATATGCATTTAGGAAAAAAATCTTCTGTAGAGTGATACTCAACATAAGACAGATTCTACTTAGAAAATGAGGGAATTAATAGGAATTTCAAGTTTTAATATGTTATTCAACGTATTTGGATTATTTGATTCTAATCAATTATTTTAAATAAAAAGGTGCTCTGCTATCCTCTGCAAACCCACTGGTGGTAAGGTCCAGATCCAAGCTGGTTGCGCCTTCAAGATCAAGAACTGAGAACGGAATTAAAACAAGTGTAATGAGAGAGTTGAAGAGGGAAGAATGCAACTCTGGATTTCCTAGCAGGTTAATCGCATTCGTAATGAATGGTGCTAATTCTTTTCCAATGACAATTCTTGCTGTTGTTGTATTCGCACTGCATTTATTGTTACTCTATTTAAATCCTCCTTATTTCAATTATTTCCTGTTGTTTTTCATACTTTAGCAGAAAGTGAGATATTGTGGTAATATTATTAGCCACATTTGTCAATAAATGCATATTTCATTCACTTTACAAAAGAAAAATTCATAATCCTGTAAACAAGTTAAATTTCTGTCTTTAGAAGGCAGAAAATACAAAAAATCAAACACAAATTTAAAACCACTTTGACTTTAATTTTGTGAGTTTAAAGATAAATTAGGATTGGATCATTTGAGGTTTTAGTTGTTAATAATTAGAAATTTAAAGCACCACACAAAGCGCCAAATGGGAGGAAGAAAAAAGACTGGTAAGAAGGAGAAAAAACTAAGAACCTACGCAATTCCGAAGGCCTTCGACTGCGAACTATGCTCAGAAGCTTCCACGCTGCAGATACAGATACAGTCAGTTTAACATATTTTATTTACCTTCATAATACAATACAACAAACAAGACTTTGGAGTGTGTATTTGTGAATTGATGGATTTGTTGTTCTAATCACAGGAAGAAAGGAGGCATCAAGAGGCAAGCCAAAATATTCTGCGTTAAGTGTAAGTACTCCACTATTGAAGATGTCGAGCGTAAGTATCATTAATGTTTTAAGGTTGTAATAGAACTCACTTACTGAACAATTGCTCCTTTCCAAAGCGCTTGACCAACCTGTTGATATCTATAATAAATGGTGCGATGAAGTCACAAATGTTGCCAACAGAAAAAACTTACAGGACTACGAAGATGATGAAGACGACGATGGCGGACTTGATATTGATGCAGACGTAGATGAGAACGATATTCCAGAAACTGAATTTTGAAGATATTGAGTCTTATTGAGCTTCCAAGTTTTGCAGAATCACAGAAATGGCACTAAAATACAAACATTCCCTTCCCCAGACAAATAAATTCAGTGATTCGAAAGAGTTTGTCAGCTATTGTGCAAGTTTTAATATTTGTTATTAAGAGGTGAATGCATTACTTGTATGCTATGTATTTGATGCTTTAATAAGAGTTTGATTTGCTTTCTCTATTCTTAGGAAATAATCCATTGGGTTTCAATTAATAAGGAAAAATCGTCAATCTCATATACTTTACTTCTTAATTTTTATTATTTATTATTATTGTTAAATACTTTTAGCAAAATTAATTGAATCACTAGATTGAAAGATGAAGATATGTTTTTGTTTTTGTTGTTCTTATGCCTAAAAGGATTGTGAAATACTACCTTTATTTCATACGACTATTAACTCATAACAAAGCCAGTTCGATTTCTAAGAATGAACATTTTCTCAAATGTTGCACAAAGACTATCCCATCTAATAATTGAAGTCGATTTATTTGAAATGGTGCTAATTTTGTTGTATTGGTAGTTAATTTAACTCTCTTGATTCTAACAACAAGCTGCTTCACTAAATACTCTTGTTATTTCTTTTAGTAAGTCAAAGGAGGAAATGAGTAATTCCAAATGATTTACAAATCATATTGAGATTAGGATGGGAATCAATAAACATTAAAAGAAACAATTAAAATCAGTTGGAACCAACCTATTAATTACACTTTTTGTATTAATCTTCCAGTTAGGCCTTCCAGAAAATCAATCAATTTACTTGCTGCAAACACATACACTAACGAATATATCTTAAGGGAGCAAGAAAGTAATGTAACAATCACTTACCAACCCTTTCTTCTCCTCTGTCTCTGCTCTTCCTAGCCTAAATAATGCTGCTAAAAATAGTAACAATCGAATTCAAAACACTATAACTCCAAAGACAGCTTCACTATTGCCAAACAAAGAGTGTCCTCCTGATTGCCCAGCTGCTAATCTAACAACTATTCAATACTATCTTACTCCTTCACCGAAATGCATGGCTCCACCCAGCAATACTAGTGTGAGTTCAGTCTTTCAAGGGATGCCAGAGAAGCATCGTCTTCTTGTTCATAAGTCATCAAAAAGTTTAGGACTTAATCAAAAGAATTAGTACCAGCAGCACAATATGAATCCAAATTACCTCAACACATCAGCATTACATCAATCTTCATTGATATCAGATGTTTTACAATCTAATAATGACCATACAACTGCTGCATAGACTCGTGTCAATCACCATTATCTAACAGTCTAAACAGATCAATAGAATAATAACGACAAGAAGGACAAATCATCTTCTAGTCTGAATCAAAAGACCAGCAGTTATGATCTGAATCCTTAGCTGAATCAACAAGAAGGTTACAATATCAAATTGAATGCTGGTCCTTCTGACTTGCAGAATAAGCCAGTTCCTATTTCCTTCGAGCGTTCCAAGAGCAGCAGCTTACTAAAAATACCTCAACACCAAAACTCATCCCTTAACTAGCTCAACGGCTAAGAGGACATTCTTCCAAATATTAGTTCCAAGCAACAGTCTTTCTTCTTCACTCTTCCACAAGATAAAGATCAATAACAGCAACAGCTACTATCTTAATCGCACAACTAAGAAAGACACCTTGAGTAGAAAGAATCTAGGTTACCTTTGACACCCATCCAGAGACTGCAAGGGAAATAGTAGAAACTCACTAAAAACTAGATATCTGGTATCCATCCCTCAGCTGCTGGTTTAAACATTGATTAATAATAGTTGCTATATGATTCTTAGAGCATTCTTTCTGCTTCATCAAAGCACCCTGAATATCTGCTAAATAGCTCTTCCAACAGCAATCCCTTCAACTCCAATTCATTCCAACACAGCAATAATAAACCATCTAACCATCCAATATCTGTCAGCACTTTCAACAGAGAAGTATTTCTCAACCAGTCATCCAATTTGAATAAGCTGCCTCACGATTATTAACTGACTCTGGAAACTCCAACCAGCAACAACTACAGCAACTATGTAAAATTAAACTCTTTCTTGAGTAGCAATATCAATCATATTAGAAATAAAAGTACCACTGATAAATCTACTACTACAGCAGCAACTTTGCTAAAGATGGCATCTTCTCGTGGAGCATTCAACATAGGAGCTTCAACAGCTTTTTCGGAGGAGGCAACAACAGCAGCAGCGATGGGGACACTGCCTTCTACGTAATGTCTTCAATCTCCTAAAAGATAAACGCTATCTTTATGGGCTGAGCGATGCCACACAACTGAAAGCGATTATTATTAGTATTAGCAAAATCAGAAATGTTTTTTGGATGCTAAAACCGAAGAAAGCATGATAGAAGGTACAATAGCAGCAGGAGAGCGTATTTTAATAGGAGAACAACTCAATAAAACAAGCACTGGAGGGAGAAGCATTAATTGCTCAGAAATCATTAAGAAATAGACATCTGAAAATATGCCAACACAGCCTTTACAATAGCAAGATGCTGCTTAGTAGATTTACTTTCTCAACCAAGAAATTGAGCAACTCAAGCTAATCAACATCACACAACAGCAAAAAAACACGCAGAACACAAACCAAGAACTAAAGAAACAAATTGAATCACTTTCAGCGAACCTTCTCTACATGGAAAATAGCCTCAAGTAAGAATACTGATAGATTGTGAGATGCTTCTGCTTGCTAATTTGCTTGCATTTGGCTTGTTAAAGTGGCACTTTTAAACATTCATACTTTCTTTTTTGTTTAGGGAAATCGAAGCAGAGAGTGATTCTTTGAAGAAATAGAATGAACATCTCCGAAAGAATGAAGATACTTTCAATCAAGAAATAGCATAATGCAAGGATCGAATTCGATCTCTTGAATAGAATAACTCAGCATATCAATAGGATCTCAGTGAGTTCAAGCAATCTAATCTTCAGTCGATCGCTCAAACAAAGAAAGCAGAAACGGATGCTCAAACCAACGCTCTTTCCTTGTTACTGGCTTAAACCAATGAAACAATACAACAACTCTAAGAGTAACTAAGAATTAAGGAACAAACAGTTAGAGAATCTTCAGGTAAAGTCATTGAATTGTAAGATAAAATGGTTAGCATGTCTGAGAAAGCTCGCAAGGCAGCTGAAAAAGCAAGAGAAGCTTCTTCTCGGTTAGTTGCAGCTTCAGAGGATGCCTAAAGACTAAGAGAATAAGTAAGTTAGTTAGAAAGATAGAACTGCGAGTTGCTAAGTGATAATGAATAGTTAGCTTCAAAAGCATCTGTAAGTGATGATAAACAAGCTTAAATCGACCATTGGAAGAATGTATTTGATTGTCTAGCTCAAGAAGTAAGCTTGTTACTTAGAGAGTTTTCTAAAAGTGTCTTGAGTTATTCTCAAACACAAGAGTAATAATAGCACAGCAGTGGTAGTAGTAGTCTTGCTAAGGATGTAGTAGTCTTCAGTGAAGGATTGAGGAGGTTATTAGAAGAATAAATAAAGAGAAAAGATCAATTAAATGAGAAAGACAGAATTATTAAAGAACAAAATGAATTTGCTAAGGAATTAGAGAGACAAATTGAGTAATTGCAGAGGTAGGCCAGCAAATATCATGATGGTTTAAATAGAAATATAGAACAACTAACTCTTCCAAGAAATAATGATAAAAATAAACTAGAAATAGAAGAGCAAGAAGGCGAAGAGAATATTGATTCATAAGCAGCAGTATCATAATACAATAAATAATATTTACACCAAGAGTTGCAATAAAAAGGTTAGAAAGACCAACCACACCAACAATAGGAGTTATCGTAAGAGCAGTAGCTACTAAGTATCCCAAAGAAGATAGCGGAGTACATTGAATAAGAGCAGAGACTGTTTGAGTAAAAATATCGAGAAAGAATGGCAGATGTAGAACAAGAAATGTTTAAGTAAATGCATGAGAAAGATTAACGGATCAGTAAATTGAATTCAGAGAATATGAGACTAACTGAACTCAATGAACAGCGATTAGTTGAATAGAAGATCTTACAAGCTCACTTAGACAGGAAGTAAGAGGAAACTATCAGAAGTGCTAAAGCTATTGAAGAACTACAAAAGAGATTAGGGAGATAACCATACAAAGTAGCAGCAGCAGATTTGGTATCAAAAGATAGAAGACTACCCATCGATTCGATTCGAGAAGAAGTAGAAAATGAACATAGCGCTGACGAAGAAGAAGGAGAAGGAGAAGATTATGAAACATTAAACACTAAAGCTAGCTTTGAATTCTAAGAATAATAGAAAAAGCAGCTAGCTTAAGAGGATAAATAATAAATGTGTTATGTTTAATCATCTCAAGGACTTTAGCGCCAATAAGATAATGCGTTGGCTGATGATGTCTCTCATCAGAAAGTGATGGAGTGGAACGCTAAAGTAGATGAGAAGAGCAAGGTGATTTCAAAGCTCAAAAGAGAACTCGAGAAAAACAAAGGGAAGATGATCGACATGTAGGAAAGGGAGTTCAGCTAGGAGTCTCTAAATAGGAGGCTAGCTGCAGAGCTAGAAACAGCGAAGGCTTCCTCTCAAGATGTGCCTAAGTTGATTGACATGCTTAAATCTAGAAAACTAGAATATGCTGAGCTCAAAAGGAGGTTCGATACAATGAAGCACGAGAGAGATCAAGCAATCAAAATGCTTAACAAACCTCAGATGGTGGGGTAACTCAATCAAAGCACATCAAGTCTGTCTCGATCAAAAAATAGAAATATCTCAGGGAACAATAATCATAGTTTATTAATCTAGCAGAATCTAGATGATACGTTGTCTGCAGCGAACAGGTTAACTGAACCTACTGAAGCCAGCTGCTACACAGGCCAAAGACAGCAGCTAATCCACAGTAACCAGCAGTAGCGTAAATATTATCAACAATAATGCTACCGAATTCATTCACTCTCAGCAGAAAGAAACCAAAACTTGAATAATTTATTCTAAACTGACTGAGTAAATATACTATTGAATATTTGTTCTTTGCTTCGATCTTACTTTACTCCTATCTTAACACTTAATCACAATAACATATTCTTAGTGATAGCAATGCATTCACAATAGACTGTTTCAAACTTTAGTTACTTCTTCTTATTAAAAAAACAATAAAACTTATTGAAAGCAACTAAAATACTGTCTGGATTGCTTGCTATTCTAAATTGTGTTCATGTTAGCTTATGTACTACAATGTTTAAAATTAATTGCGTATTATTTTTAAAATCTAATAATCTTGAGAGGAATAGATATTTATCCCTTAATAACATCATCAATCATTGCCCTGTTTGTTTCATATTATTTTCATTCTCATAGCCAGATAGATTAATAAGTATTAAAAGCACTTTGATTTTATTCTTAAAATGATTTCAAAACTGGATTGATGCATTACCTTAACTCAAATTCACAAAACAAAAACAAAAAACAAAATAAAACTAACCCCTCAAGGATGCTATCTGAACCTCTTAGTTCTTATTAGAGTCCTCTCAACACGAGTAGAAAGCAATACAATAATAATGTCTATATCAACAACAATAACAACTGGAGTATGCCTGGAAGTGGTAATTTAGCACTGAACATAAAGACATCATCTGTTAATCATAGCTCAATAGGCTCATTAAGTAGAAACAACTCTCCTTCGAGATAAAAATCAATTTGTGACAATATATCTTCTGGATAACAATCCTAGCCAGGTATAAAGAGTCTAATCACAATAGCCTTTAATTCTCCTTCCCAGAATTAGTCTAGTTTTACTTCGAGAGTTAGTTCGAATCTGCGTGCAGCTACTAAAGCCAGCTCATTAATTAGGATTATGGTTATGACCGCTGTTATTGTGCGTGAGTGACTTCTTAGTATAAGAATTGTTGTTGTTGATGTTGCTCAGATGGTTGTTTATGGGAATGCTGCTGCTGCTGTTACTGTAGCTGCTTACAAGAGCTGAATTCATCAGATTCGAAAGGCTAGAAGAACTTTATCTAATTCTAGAAGGAGCAACATTCAGAGATCCTTATCCGAATTACTACTATTAAGACTATGACTGCGAGGAAGATTGCTAATTAAAGATATTAGCCAAGTTTCTGACACGACCGTGGAAAGAGTCATTCCTTACTGAGGATAACGCCTAAGGAAAGTTTCTGTTGTGCTGCTTCTTATGAGCTATGTTCTGGTTAGAATGGATAGACACAGGGCTGTTCGTGTTGTTGCTCTGGCTCTTAGACCAGGAGTTACTTGAATTGCACGCTCCTTATTACTGCTATTGATACTGATGGAGTGAATGCTGCTGAAGATTGTTCAATGCGTGCTACTGCTGTTATTGTAATAATTGAAACTAGGACTATTATTATCTAGACACCATCAATAGAGGCTAAGCAGGGGAAGCAATAGTATTTGACTCCATCAAACGCTTAATTGGGTCAGAAACATGAGTCGATACAGCTTTCCCTCTTGCTGTTGAAGATGCTAATTGCTGCTAAGAAGTAGTAGCTAGATTACTAATAGAATTAGATTATGATTGGTTGTTCGATTCAGATGGGTATTCCCTATGGTTGAGGAATGTCCTAGCAGTTGATGCAGATGATGAGTTTGCCTAACTTTGAATCAGTTCTTGGCTCCAAGTGTGATTGCTATTAGCATATCCTCCAGATTATTATGAATAACTCTCTTAGTTGACAGGTGATGCGGCATCACCTACCGCCTTGAGAATTTAATTGCTTTCCTTGTTATTCTAACCTCCTTGCATAGAACCTTTTGAATTAACGCCATTATTGCTACTTAGCTTATTCGAATTGCTGTTACTGATGGTGGCTCCACTGGTAGGTATTACTGAAGTAACACTCGCCGTAAAGTAGTTATTATTGTGAAGAGAAATTTTCTTCTCAGACCAAGACTGTTTGCTGGCTGATTCGATTAGCTTACCCTGTTAAACAACGCT
>Ga0302271_10003293_pt1 | contig 13774 bp, 4 predicted proteins | sample III_Bog_N1_1_FD_198767 | JGI IMG/M metagenome (GOLD analysis project Ga0302271, IMG submission 198767) | Peat permafrost microbial communities from Stordalen Mire near Abisko, Sweden - III_Bog_N1_1 | ecosystem: Environmental > Terrestrial > Soil > Wetlands > Peat | place: Sweden: Abisko... | reverse complement strand
CCCACTTTTTTCTGGTTACTTACAATTGCTTATGAGAGTGAGCTAAAAAATTAAGACAGAAATATGACAATGTTTAGGTTTTAGTTTTCATAAATAATCTATTAATAACTATTTCAAACTACATGACTTTGTTCTAATAGTTTTTCATTCTCTTGTTGTTCATCTAATGATTCAATATCAAGAGGATTTAAGTAATGAACCAAATCTTTAAATTCTACTTCTTTATTGTCATGATACAGAATATTGTACTGCTGTTCGTTTGAATAATTCCCTAGAGGACTTCCAATGTTTCTGGGAGGAACCAACGATTGTTCAGATTTAAAAAATAAACCATGATGACTTGACCCATAATTTTGATTGCTGTGAGCAAATACACCTGCAAGTTGTGCTTTTTAAAATCCTACACTGGAGGAAAAAGGAGGAGACAAATGATGTGATGCTTAAGAAAATACACTGCTGCTTTTCTATGAAACTAGAATCTATCAAAAAAAATATTAATTTCAAAAATAATAAATAAGAACTACCTTCTTTTGCTGTGAATAGAATCCAGCTTTTGTCTCTCTAATAATCTACTAACTATGAAGTTTCAAAAACTTAGGTTCTCTAAATATCTTTTACTAACTCATTTCATCTTTCTTTTGCTTATTGCGAAGTACTATCTCAGCTTATGTAAACGTTCTTCTTTCGTTAAGCGGACGACTTGTAGAAGTTTTAGTACCTTCAAATATTAAATATAAACTAAATAATGTAAAACTCTTCTCTTACTTATTTAATTTTCAATATTAAATGAAGGGGGCTGGTAGGAATAAAGATTTATCTTTTTGAAAATGTCTTCTCCTTGTTCAGAATAGAGTAGTCCTTTATGAATTTATTCTCCGATAATACGAACTAAGTCAACTGAAAATGTTTTTCGAAAGCTATCTTCGAGCAGCATTGTTTTTCGATTTCTAAAGAAAAATAATCATTACCAAGAGAAACATTTCAATGATTACATTGCCTAGAATGCGAGTCTCTTATGCAAAGACAACTAAACACTACTCTCTAAAGATAAAAATACTTAATTTGTCAACTCAAATATGTTAAAATTTAATACAGTTTTTGAGATCAATAAAATTGTGGACTTTGCTGAGGGCGAAGGCAACTTATGTTTCTCTTTCCATATGTCCATCAAGAGTAAAAACCAGGAGAAAATAAAATAACATTATTGCTTTCTCAATCTATGCAACAATGTTAATAGTTTATTTAAGCTACAAATAGCAAAATTTAATCTTTACCTCTGCTGGGAATTTAGAATAGCCATTAAAACTGTTTCTTACCATCATTTTTTCAATAATAATCTCTTGGAGGCAAACACCTTTTTACGGCTCTGATTCTACATAAACCTGGTTAAGAAGTTAACTAAAGCATAGCAAACATGTTATCTTACAACTACTAGCCACACTAAAGAAGTGCTCATGATTGATGATTTAATCAATTCAGGTGTAAATAGGCTAGGTTTCTCAAGAGATAGCTTGATATTGCGGTAAATATTATATTTTTATGTTTACAAATCCACTAGCATTAAGTTCAGAGAATCAAACCCCTTATCTTTATCTAAAATATATCAAATCAGCACATAAATGAAATTAGGTTTATTATATTTTTACACTTTTCTTGGATGTCTAGCCAATCGATTGAGAAAATAGACTTGTACCCATGAAGAGCATGATCATAGAGATATGAAATATTTTAATTTTTTGAAAGGAGAAGATGGCTGTGCAATTAGAAGAGATGCTTTGGTTCTTTTTCTAAATCAAAAAATATTTTAGTATTATTTGTACTTATTCATTTCTTTACTTTTTGTTTCCTCATTTTCGTTGAAGAAAGTTGAGGTCAGTTTTTTTCTATGAGAAAAGTGAAAAGCAGTTTTTGATGGCTCTTCCAAATATGTTTAATCTTAAATATGTTAGTTTCCAGTTGCTTAAATACTATTTCCAATTGAAAATGATGATGTGTTTTATTGGAAAGATTTATTATTGCTTTGAAATGGGCTATATAATCCTTTCTCTTTTGAAGAAATAGGCTTTCCAATAATGTTGAATCCCTGAGGCATCGATTTATTAAAAATCAATTAAGATGATTTTTCTTTGTTCGCTGAAACAGGATTGAGTGTAAGATTGAACTAACTTTATTTGAGATTCTAGAGAGTATTCTAAGTTGGCTTTTAGAACTCTGTAATTTCATCAGAATTTATCTTAAGAGATACTAAAGCATGACAATTTTGTATATCCTTGCTCTTATATCCTACAAACATTTAAATCATTCTACAAAATGACTCTATCAGCAAGCATTACTTGGTTTTTCGTGAAGCTGCATATTCTATTTTCTCTTGAGAGAAGAACTGGTGAAGCATCTTTATTTTATAATACTTGAATCGAAGACTCCAGTTCGGTTTGAAAAAGGGCTAGCTGGTGTAATAATGTTCATTTTAAGATTCTTTTTTGACAACAAATTTCAATAAATTATTCGCACACTTTCTTGTTTATTATTACCCAAATCAAATAACTTTTACTATTTTTATCGAAATTAAATAATTCCTTTAAGAAAAGAAGATAATTTAATAAATTCAACAGTTTCAAGGAGGGAAATGATAAATTAATTTAAAAGGATTAATCAGAAAATAAATTTAAGAAATAAGAAAAGAATAATTAAAAAATAATCTCTTATTTGATGTCTTAATATGTATCAAGATAGCTTATTTCTTAAATAACTTCTTAAAAATACAATAAACTATTTAGATCAAGTATATTCTAATCCAAAAAAGAAAGGTAATACTTATTAAAGGATACAATGCAATTATTTATTTTAGTGCAGGTTATTACCATTTTAAATCAAACACTTTTTATTTTAATAGAATACCACATCTTTTTTGGAGTTATTGGATATTTTTTCCTTTTTCATCTTATTATTCTTTTCAATGATTGAAATTAATTTTTTTGTAGGTATATTTTAAGTTTTGTTTTGAAGTCTTTCCTAGATGCAAAACCTTGATAATGACAAAATGATGATTTAGTTTTGCTAAGTAATTAGAAATTACTCCACAAACAAATAATCATTAGAGTTCGAAATCTGTTTGGTAATTAAGATACAGCACAAGTACTCGCAAATTAGATGATGAGGAAAGATTTCAGTGATCTCACTCTCAATTTGTCTGCTCACAACTAAACTGAAGATGAGAATTACATTTAGGCTAAATCCTTTTTAAAATAATTTCCATTTATCAGTAATTGCCTGAAAGACTTAGATGAGGAAGATTCCATTCTTGAAAATATCATAGGACACTTTGAAATATGTTGCTTTGAAGAGAAGGAATTTGTATTTAAGTAGTAAGACTTTTTAGAAGACAATCCTTTTATTTACTTCATTATTTATGGAAAAGTTGGAATATTTGAATAGAAATCACTTCTAACAATAAAAACTTAGCAATAGCAAAGCTCGGAGTTACTTCTTCTTAGAAATTAACTTGCAAAAAAGGGATAAAACAATTCAGATCCATGCGGTTTAAAGAAGTTGTTGATGCAAATTCTCTAACTTGAAAAAGCACTTCAGATAAATAATTCCGAAGGATTGATAGGACTCTGTTAAGATAGTTTATCATTGTAAGACTATTTTTTTAGTGATTGGAAGTTAAAGTTGCCTAAATTCTAAATGAAAGAAGAAGTTTGTAGTGGAAGTACTCTAGCTGAAAGCGATATGCTAAATAAACGTCGCTCTCAAACTTGCATTGTTCTCAGCAAAGTTTTAGGGACTATTAGAATAAGCTCATAATTTTTTAAAGAGCGCTTCTTTCTTCCTTCTTTTCAGATTCATTTTGTGTGCGATGCTCTAAAAAAACACATCAATTTTGGTGATTGGACTTCATCTCAATTGTAGGCAATTGCTAAAATATTTTCTTTGGAAACATATTCTGGAGTAGTTCAAGCGAAAGGTTAAGAATCAAAAGGAATTTATATCGTTTTACAAGGTACTATATCTTTCTCTAGTCTTAAATCAAAAGAGGTAATGACTCTCATTGAGCCTGGTGAAGTATTTGGAATCGAAGATTTTATGAATTAGACATGTTTTCAAAATTTAATAGCCAGTGAAGATGAAAACGCAAAAGTCTTTTTTCTTCCTCGCTAATAAATCTTGAATGACGATTAACTAATGAAAACCTTATCTAAAGAAGTTATGAAAAGGTAAAAGAGTCAACTAACTTCTTTTATGAATTTTAAGTTATCCAATGTTAAAAATCTTAATAATCTGTAAAATCCCTCTGAATAGTTAAAACCTCAAAGTAAACTCAGTTCAGTTTCTTAAAGTGTCTCAAACTAAGATAAATAAAGTAAAATAATTTTAGATAAGCAGTCTCTGCCTTATTTTGAGAATATTCAAGAGCAGAAGTATCTTCTTAATATCATAAATTATAAGAAAACTATTATTCCTAAACATGAAGTATGTTATTAATGGAATTAAATAGCAACTCTCTTAACATTAAATTAAAAGCTTTCTGCAAGAAACATGAGACCTTCTTGTCTTCAAAGTTTCTAATTAGATTCACCTAAAGATACCTAATTGCAGCTAAATTTCAATTTGAAAAGAAGTAGTGTAATATCAAGCCCCTAATCAACTACAACAGAGACACATTTTTCAACTAGGTAATAATATTATAGAAAAACAAATCATGATTTGATGACTCTGCTTTTCAGAGGATTTAAATCAAATAATCAAATATTTTAGAAATGATTGGATGGGGTTAGTAATGAATTTTATTTTTTAATAGTTAACAGAGCATAAGAGCGTAAGATTCAAAAACAAGCATATTATAGAGCCAACCTTTAATCAGCACAAAAGAATCATCTTTTCATGTGTCTTCATTTGATTTGAATGAAAATAATAGTAAATAATCTTAGTCTTATTCTGAATTAAATAAAGCTAATTTAGATATTAATAAAAAGTAGAATATCTTTACAATAAACTTAAAAAATATTTAAAATCCTCCTTTTAGATCATCTTAAGCATTATCCTACAACTCCCAACAAAATAATTCTCAATAAATAGGGAGCATCTCAGGAAAAAGAAATATTAATTCAAATAACCTATCAAGAGGAAGGTATTCAATGGTAAATTTTAATTTTTAGGAAAATATTATTAATGGGTAATAGCCTTCAGGACGATGGAGTAGCCTGCACTCTGATCGAAGTTCAAATAATGATGATAGTAACAATTTACCGTCTTATCGTACTTTTAATTCAAAAAGAAGAGAAGATATTTAAGCTGTACCTGCTAAAAATAAAGTTACAATTACTAGTTTTTTAAAGAATAAGTAGTAAAATGATTTCGGAACATAAATCGCTAACACATCTGCCTAGAGTAAGAGCAAAAATTTGAATAATTTCCTTGCAGATTTAGTATTTGTAAAGGATAAATCTCCAATTCTTGAAAAGTATAAAAATTCCTTCAGTTAATATCATCTTGGAGAATAATAACATTCACAACGTCAAAACTATTATTAAAAAATAGCTCAACCCATTAATGAAAAAAGCACAGTAAATTAACCACTGTTATAGGGAAGAACAGTTAAAATAATAAATTAAATTTAGGAAATACCTTCCATTTCAACTCTTTCTCAATAGAAAAAGGAATAATCAATACAAGAAAATGAGAATATTAAATTATTCATTGCTTTAGGACAAATACCTTCTTAGCTGTTAACAAGAAGTTCTAGATAGGCACTTAAAATCCCTTAACAGAAACCTAACTATTCTCCTTTTGGTAATCAATAGAGTTAGAAGCTCCGTATGACTATGAATCAACTCAAGGATGATAGTTATTTTCTCCAGTCAAATAATAACTAAGAAAAATAAGATAATTTTCCAATAATCACCAAAAAAAAAGAAGAAGATAATTAGCTTTCGCTTCAAATCCAAGAAATCAAGAAAATAAATACTGCCAATAAATTAGGGCTTTAAAAGAAAAAATTATTTGAAAATGAGAAGCTTAACAATATTATTGCAAACAAATGATTGAGAATTACAATTTACACAAAAAATCAAATACACAATAAAATCATTGACTGAAATGGGATTTTCAAAATTAAAATTGAAAAACTTGCTTAGATAATTGTATTTTTACCTTACTCTTGATAATAACTTGGCTGCTTTAATGCCTACGTTTATATTTTTAAACATTCGAGTACCTTGGGAAAATATATTTGTGGTAGTCCGTATCCAATTTGTGGCTCCTAGTGTATTTAATCAATATTATTTAGCTTTTGACCTTAATAATAATCAAATAAAACAAAGAGAGAATATTAAAAGCAGGCACCTAAGAAAATTGTAACAACTATGTCTTCATAGGATTGTTCTTAAGCACGATGCTTAGAGATTATGAGGGGCATGAACAATGATTGTTTTGACTAAAAGACTAAATAATAACTTCATGATATTAAATAATTTCTTTCGCAGACAAGGTTATTCTAGTAGCTGCTTGATGAAGTAACTTTTTAAGACATTCTTGAAGAAGCTGCTTAGAAATTGAAGTATGCAAAGTATGACTATGGATAGTTTTTGTTTCATTACGGAGAAAGAGGTGATAATATATACTTCATTCTTTCTGGTTCTTGTTCAGTTTATATCCCAAAAGATGAACAAGAGCTAGCGAGAGATGTCAGATAATTAGAAGGAATAGAAGAAAATGAATCTTCTTTACCTTCCAAGGCTAAGAGATCAAAAATGAAAAAGTTGGAAACGAAACAATATGGTGAATAAGAGAGCCTTTAAAATAGAAATGATAATATTAGCATTTTAGCACTTAATGAGAAACATTTAACTAGATATTTTTCTTCTTCTACAAAGTTAGCAAGTTATAAGCATGTAAGAGATCTGAAATATCTGGATTACTTTGGTGATTTAGCAGCTGGAGAGCATTTTCATAGAAGAATGGCTTCAATAATAGCTTCAAGTAAAGAAGAAGTTTTGGAGGTTGCATTCCTTGGTTTGAAAGAATATTAAACTATCTTCAAAAGCGTATTGGAAAGAATATATAAAGTTCAGACGTCTTTGCTTAATTTATTCATGGAATGCCCTAGAAAGCTAGTGATTGATTTCTCTTTTTTATTCAATCAATCAATGGTTTTTGATAGGGGATAAACAATATTAACTGAATCCTAGGCATTAAATTATATTTACATTATTAAAAGAGGATCTGTTTCAATTAAAAAATTGAGTTAAACTTCTAATTAGTAGCTCATGATTGCTTTATTACCTCCAAAAGAACTGCTTGGATATGAAAACATATTTAATAAGTAAACAATTAATGCAGTCTTTGATTTATCTTAATATTTTTTTTCTTAGATAAGAAAAACAAATTATTTGTAACTTTAGCGCTGTCTCAGAGTAGGCACGGACAGAGCTATCTTTTGCTTTACTTAGCGATGTTCTTATGTTTCTACGTTGCTACCCACTCCTAGAAGAATAGTTGAAAAAAAAATCATAACAGAAAATGCAATTTTACTTAAACAGAATTGATAAAACAGATAAAATAACCTCAAATCCTGAAACTCTGCAATTTTTGAAGGAGGCTAAATCCCCAAAACTTCTTTAAGAAGAAGATCAGCAAGCTGTTTTCAGTAAATTTTTGAAATATTCAAAAAATAATGAAGGAGATAATCCTTCGGTTCATTCAGGTAGCTCTTCTCCAAAAAAGGACAAGAATCAAGAAAAAGATTAGAGTTTCACAGATTTTAGTTAAGCAGAAAAATATAGAAGCTAATTAAGTATGTAAAATGTTTAAAGGGATAATCGAATTATTGAAGATTCTAAAACTCCAAAGGCAAAATCGAACTTAGCTTTAAATAGAGCGAAGAGTCTCATTAATTTAAAGTTACTCAAGATAAATGAAACTAAAACTCCTTCAATTGAAGAGCTTAAAGAAGATTTCAGTGGAATATAAGAGGACTACAGTTAAAGTTTTTAGCCATAAACAGCTGGTTAGTTATTATCTGACGAGAAACTTGGTTAGTCCTCCCCTCAAACAAATTTAAATAGTTTTGCAACTTTCTCATTAAACTGTGAGCATTCTCCAATTTAAAAAAAAAATGAAATATTATCAAGTTCTAAATTGAATCCTATTAGCCTAATCAATATTTAGCTAGAATAAAATGAAAACCTACTAGATAATTCTCCAAGTGCTTTTGAAAATGAAGAGTATTCTTAAAATGAGTCCTCACCAAAAAGAAGTAGTAAAAGATAAGGCCTAATAATGAGTAAGAAACTGAAAGGAGCAATATAAGGAATGTCAGCAGTATAAACTTAAAATTGGACTGTTAAGGAGATTGAAAAGACTGTCTAAGCAAACACAGAGTAAATTAAATAATAGGACACCAAAGAAATTAAATTATAGTACTTGCATGGAGAAATGGATAGTTTTGAGAACGCAAAGAGATTCGTAATACTAAAGAGGTCAACAAAAAAGTAAGATTATCTGGCTGTAACTTCTCCTAAATCTTCCTCTCTTTCTACAACCTTTAAGGTTCTTAAACAATAGTATTCAACTGAAAAATTCTCAAATTTGCTCAAAAATGATCAATCCGACAGTTATTCATAGTGTAGTCCCTCTGATTCTCCTGTTCACATATCTTAGCTTTAAGCCAACTTTCAAAGACATATTGCATCTTCTGAAACAAGTTCCCCAATCTAATCACCAACAAAAAAATCAAATACTCAAAAATACTTTGATTCCATCTATTCTCCAATAAAAAATACATAAAAGCCTCAGTTTATTTTTCCTGAAGTGCATAAAGCTTAAGTTTTTGTTCAGAATTCTCCAACTCATTTCCCACAAAACACGTTAATAAGTCAAATAGTTCCATAAGAACTGCCATAACTTTCAAATGAAACAACTTAATTGTAAAATTTATCCAGTAACTCTTCTCCATTATCTCTAATATTACCATCAACTATTAAAAATACAAACAATACTGAAGCAGATACTAAGTCAAACTAAGATGTAAAAATGTAATCGATTGATGATTCATTAAATAAAAATCTCTTAACAGCAAAAGAAGATGGGCCAGAATAATAAAATAAGCAAAAAATATAATTAAAAAATATTCCAAGGCATCATCTTTTTTAATTCTCAAACTCTCCGATTCCTACATAAAAACAAAGAAACCTCAATAAATTCAAAGATTATTCATATTCTCCTTCCAAGCAGCAGATCAATACTAATTGTTCTTTTTAAAACCCTTTGAAAAAAAAAGCAGAAACCAGTATTATTGAAACTATCACCTACCAAAAAGAAAAAAGTAAACTTAAAATAGGAGGAATAACCTTATATTCCACTATCCCAAAAGAAGCTTCATAAGTAACAATTGATTCTCTTCCTATTAAATAGGAAAATGGTTGGCTTAATAACTAAGGTAAATGCCAATAAGCTTCAAACGTAAAAAGTTCCTTACAAACAGCTACCCCTACAAATAACTTATAATGCTGCCAAAACAGTGAACAATAAGGTTTTCAAATAAAACGACACAGTAGTTTATAAAAATTAACTTCTGAAACAAGTCCAAGTTATGAGTAAAATATCAAATTTGTTCTTGGAAAAGAAGAGTAAAATATCCCAAATGAGCACAGAAAAAATAACTCTTTTGCATCTTTTAGTTTTAATTATTAAGAAGGAAAAGCTATTAAACCATAAGGAGATAAGACAAGCTCAATGATTTCAAGTTCCTCCCTAAAAAACAAAAGAGAAGTTAAAATGAATATTCAAAATGAGAACTAAACAGAAAATGAAAGTAAAAGTAATTCCACAAATAATAAACTAACAGACAATTAGTCTAACAGTACTTTCAGTAAATTTTTCTGTTCAATCCCTACCTCTTCTTCATTCTCTTCTCAGTTTAATCTATCTCCTTCTAAGCTAAGTTACACTCCTTAAATCTCAAATGTGTATTCTAATTTAAGCAAGGTAACATCTATGCCTTCCCCTTCTGAACTTTCACTTTCGGTTTCACCGAAAACCCAAATTAGAAAATTGCTTCCAGCCAATAATTAAATATCTCAAAACTAGGAATTCAAATCATTCAATAACGGTTTTTTGGAAATGCAACAAACTAACATTATTAAACCCACTAACATGTTCAAATGAATTGTGAAATTAACTTTTTCTCCAATAATAAAATTGAATTTAAGACAAATACTTGGTATTAATGGCATATTTAATTTGAAGAATCGAAGATAACTTTGAAAGAGAGGGGAAGTTACTAAATTATGAGACTATTCTGCTTTTTTATTTTAAAATTACCAAAAACAATATTTTTAATAAGAAATTGAGGAAATAAGCAAATGTATTGAACTTCGTTTGTAATTAAAATAAGAAAAAATATAACTCTCCAAACATAAAATAAATATTAACTTGTCTCACCAATCAAAAGATAAATAGAGGAATTATGAACGCGTAAACAATACAAGATAATGTAAATAAGTACCGTTTTGGAGTGCTGGTTGGCAATTTCCCAGAAGAACGCTTTGGTTAAGATATGGCATAGCGCAAAATAGATGAGAGAATTCCAAATTCAACCATGAAAGACACTTTTGGATTACAAAATAGTGTTTATGCATCTTAACCTTCTAGATAGACATCAGAAGAGTTAGAATATAATGACCATGTGCTGTCAGTAAAAAAAGGAGTTTAGTAACATCTACTTTTTGGTCATGGAATTAATCAAGGAAATTTTGAAAAAAGAGAATTTGGTACAAGTTATGATCTTTCTTTCAATCAACGTATCAAGCCATAAACTCAAATCTATTCAAAATTCACTCCTGAACTCTCATCAACAGCAAGAACTTTTCATAAGGATACCCTCTACGAAAAGACTTACTAGGCATCTATCCCTGAGATAGGAAATAAACCATCAGCTCCAAAGGAACACGTTCGTCCATATAGCGACTACACTAAACATTTTGATTCAACTCATTTCAAGATACCCCTCAGAAAATGAGAGAATACCTCCTGTCTCTTGATACAATATTCTAATTTGTTGAAAAGAAATACTTGTTTTGTATGAGTTAGTTTAGTAGATTTATCTTTGAAAAGAGCCGATGTTATATTTTTGGTTTTACTTTGTTTTTTTTGTTGATAGTAAGTCTATTTAGAAATGTTAAAATAGCAGTTAAAACCTTCTTTGAAAGGAAATTGTTAATAATAACATAAGCTATTTAATTGAAGATTTTAAGATATTTTTTAAGATTGATTTCTTCAAAAAAACAAGAACCTTGAGAAGAATGCATTTAGACAATAGAAAAAAAATCATTTCGGGTCAGGAGTGACTGACTTAAGGAAAGATTCAAGATGTTAACTTTGATATTTGAGGAATTCAATTTCTTGTTTTCTCTTTTATTGTTCGATTTCTCTTCGTTCTGCGTTTTTCTTTTCGATGGCTTCCTTTTTATTGAGTAGTTCAACTCTCTGAAAAAAGAAAATACAATTAATTTACTAGTTTATTTGCAAATTTTCTTACTCTCTCCTCAAGCTTGGCCTTTTTTTTCTCTAAATCTGTAATTTTTTACTCAGTATCCGCTTTTCCTTGCTCAGATTGTAATTATTTGCGCATGCCAAATGTTACAGAAGATTAGTAAAGTGTTTAATATGCTGCGATTGTCATCTTTAGTTCGTCTCTGACTCTCAGAAGTAGAATTCCTTTTAAATAAATCAATTTAAATGACTGAAAATAATTCCAATTTCATTATTTACCTCTCTCTGGGCAATCAATGGTAACTTATCTGATAATTTCATCAAAACATTGACTGTGTAGTTCTTCTCGAATAGGACAAATTCCTGAATCTCTGTTTACCAATAATCCAACAAAATAATTTAAAAACAGGAAATAATTGAAAAATATACAAATAAATCAAACGAATATCGATAATTACCTAGCCTGCCTTGCAAGAAGCTTTTCATCAAGCGTCTTTTATAGATTTGCAACATCTTCTCTGGAGGCGGCATTATGAGATACATATTAAATGTAATGAGTTCCATCATGATCCCATTCTCTTGGAGGAAGGATTGCATTCAAAATATCATCTGTAGATGGTTTTGATTCTAATGGAGGAAGTTGAGGTTTTTTTTTGCCTCCTAGATTAGAAATTCTAGCCAGATCACTGTTTTTATTTATTGCAGTCGATGGCTCATATTAAACTAGAGATTCTCTTGGTTCAGCTGACATTTCAATATTTGAAAAAAACGAATTGTATTAAGCTAGCTTTTTTATTTTCTTTCTTTCCTTATTAATTGTTTTCCCTTCCTACTAAATAAAATAATGATAGTCACCTAGTAAAACGCAACAGTTGTTTAAATGATAAGTTTTTATCAAATTCTTTTCAATTTTAAAACTATTTATTGATGAGAAAATAATAACAAAAGATTATTGAATTCTATTTAAAATTGACTCATATTTGGTAATAACTATTTACTATTTCTTTTAGACTATTTTAAATGTCAAAAAATTTAATATAATAAGGCCTTTAATAATAACTGACAAAACAGATGGAAACCAAATATTAAATATTTTTCTATTGTCTTTTCTCATTTTACTAAAAATAATAAAGAAATTTTACTTTATTATTTTTCATCTCAATTATTTTAAGAGTAATATTTATGAGTAAAAGAATTTTTAGAAGAAGAAAGACAAAATATAAAAGAAATAAGAGTGTTTCATATCAGATATTTTCATCTTTCTAGGATATTTTCTTATGTTCTAGCCTTAAAAACGGGGGAAATTGCCAAGGAAAACAAAAAAAATATTAAAACAAAAAAAAATAATATCCTAATAAATAAAAAAACTAATCAAAATGTCCGCAGAAAACTTCGAGCTTGCCGCAGAGGAAGTCCAAAACTTCTTCAAGGCCAAGGGTGAAACTTCAGATGATAATAAACTTGCTCTCTACTCCCTTTACAAGTAAGGAACTGTTGGAAACAATACCACCCCTAAGCCAGGCATGCTCGACTTTAAGGGAAAGGCCAAATGGGAGGCTTGGAACAAGAAGAAAGATGTACCCTAAGCTACCGCTAAAGAATAATACGTTGCTCTTGCTAAATCCATTCTTCCTGCAGCAGCTGGCAACAAACTTTGATAGTTCTGTATTTTATGGCTTCATTTTTATGTATTTTTCTAAAAATAACATTTATTTCGCAACCATTTTTAACTTAATTGTTCAATAAGATAATAAGATAAGTTAACAATAAATTTGCTAATCAAATATAAAAGAATTATTTATTTATTTCTTTGAAAGGAATATTATCTTTAGTAAGCAATGTGAATAATGAATATTACGTGGGATTTGATCTGATAAATGACAAAACACTTAAAGCGGACAAATCCTTTTCTTAATTAATGTATTTCTCTTCAATCTAATAATAATTGAATATTTGAGTATTTATTATTTATAAAGCAGAAGAATTTAATAAATTTTGTTTAAAATCAATAATGATTTATTTTGTTGTGAAATGGATTTTAAGTACTTTTCGTACAAATGTTCTAAAAATACAATTAAATATGAATTTTTAGAGTTAAATTTATCACTTAGCTCCGTAGAGAGTTTTCTTAGCTGCTGAAACAACGTTGTTTGCATGAGGAAGGCTCATTGCTTCAAGATTGGGAGCATAAGCTAAAGGAACATCCAGTCCAGTAATTCTTTCTAAGGGGGCGTCTAAATAATTAAAAGCAGACGATTCAAATAAAAGTGCAGCGATTTCA
>Ga0302271_10003290_pt1 | contig 13780 bp, 5 predicted proteins | sample III_Bog_N1_1_FD_198767 | JGI IMG/M metagenome (GOLD analysis project Ga0302271, IMG submission 198767) | Peat permafrost microbial communities from Stordalen Mire near Abisko, Sweden - III_Bog_N1_1 | ecosystem: Environmental > Terrestrial > Soil > Wetlands > Peat | place: Sweden: Abisko... | reverse complement strand
ACCGGTAGTTTAAATAATATATCGATACATAATAATATAATAGAAGAATGCCCTCAACCTTGTGTAGTGTTAAGTTCAATAAAAGGGGTTAAGTATTATCAAAATTCTATTTCACCAAGCCTCACAATTATACGAACTTTTGGAGCTGATCTTGGAGTTCAAAATAATAATGATTTATGGATGATAAATGTAACAGATTTCTCCATTACAAATCCAATTTCCATTATAAATCTAATGGATTTGCAAGAGTCAAAAAATAATTTAAAGAATGAGATTTATATTGACAATAATTCCAATATCGTGTTTTCTGATATTAAGCAAGGAGAAAGTGCCCAGCTATCTATTTGTGACATGCTTGGCCGGAGAATATATTCAACTAAGCTCATAGATTCAAAGAAAATTTCAACAGCTTTTTTAGGAAAGGGTATTTATGTTGTCTCAGTAAAATATAATCAATATCTATTCGGTAAAAAGATTATTATTCTGTAATTGAGTAAGATTTATTTCCTTAGTCATTTCTTATTTCCGAGATATTTTTCTGGACTTCTTATAGAAAAGATGAATCGTTACAATTTATATGATTATTGGGAATCTAGAGATTGTTGAAATGATATTCATTTAATACTTTTACACTCAATAAGACTGAGAATTTATTTAGCGTTACGTTGTGCAAGTAATTTATTATTTTTTGAAATAAATAATATAAATAATCAGAAATAATGTAGTTAGAACAATTTATCTCATTAAATATTCTCCAATCAAAAAAAATCAAACCAAATCAAAAAAATATATCATGAAAAAAATTACTTTTTTAAAAACAGTTTATGTATTATTGTTGTGCGGAGTAACAATCAATAGTTACTCAACAGACTTATATCTTTCATCAACAGGTGGTAGTGATACAAATGACGGGACTTTGGGTCATCCGGTATCAACACTTTCTAAGGCTTTAACCATAGCTCAGGCTAATGATGTTATTCATGTTAGTGGCTTTATTGACATGACGCTTGAACCTTTTAATACTACAGCCAGTTACAAACCAGCTGTAGCCGGAACTAACTCAATTACCGTAAATGGAATAACCTATAATACCTGGAATTATAGTGGCGCCGGAACACAAGTTAACGCAGTGTATGGCATTTTTACATTAAGCCGGGCTATAACCATTATTGGCGATGATAAAACGACCTGTGGTTTCGATGGAAAGAATACGACCTGTCTTATCAGACAAGACAATAGCTCCGGTCAAATCAAATACCAGAATTTGACCTTTAAAAATGGAAAAAGTGCTGATTTATCAGGAGGTGGTGCTATGTATATAAGAGGTACTAATGCAAGCATTACCAATTGTGAATTTACAACAAATGCTTCAGGTGGAACAGGAAATGTCAACCCTGGTGGTGCAATCACCGTGGTAACTGGTACTGCATTAATAACTTCAAGTCGATTCACGGGGAATATCGCAAAATTTGGGGCCGGTATTTCAGTTCAGACAGGCAGTGTTACATTAGATGGTTGTACTTTCGAGAATAATGATGTTTCGGGTATCGCTTCTTCAAATGGCGCAGCGATCTATTTGAAAACACCAGTATCAGGTGCAGCATTGAGTATTGATGTAAAGAATTCTGTATTCAAGAATAACAAAACTGCTGGCGATGGAGGAGCTATCTGTTGCACCGATGGTGCTGCATTTGCAACCACAGCAAAATTCACAAACTGTGCAATCATATCAAACACATCTGCTATAAACGGGGGTGGTGTTGCAATTTATAATTCAACAGTCGGGGCGACTCTCAACTTATCATTTATCAATACAACTTTTTCCGGAAACATTGCTGGAAGCACTTTAGGCGGAGCTATTTTTGGATATAGTGCATTGACAGGTTCATCAATAAATCTTATAAATTGTACAATAACTGAGAATAAAGTAACGGGAACATCTGGTGGCGGTGGTGCCGGAGTTCGATATACCAATGCAACAGTTAATTCTGTTAGAACGATCTATAATACCATCATCGAAAACAATACCGGAACAACGGAAGATATGACAACAAATATCAATAATTATATAGACTTTTCAGTACAAGGAGATGCATACACTGCCGGTACAACGTTAATTATTGATAAATCATATATTGCTAAAGGTGCAGGCACAAACTTCAGCACTCTATTTTCAGGAAGCAACACCGTAAACTATGCTGCTGTTACTAGTGGAAATATTGCTAACTCATTTGTAGCTAAATTAGGAACTTTTAATTCTACATTTAATTGTTATCCATTGCAATCCGGTTCACCAGCTATTGGTTATGGAGACTCACATTATTTAACTACCATCAGTATTTCAACAGATCAGTTAAATCAAACTCGCACTTTTGCAAACAACAAGTGTGATGCAGGTGCAGTAGAAATTCCTTTAGAAGCACTAAAAGTTGGAATTACAACTACAGCAACTTCACTAACCAGTTTAAGTCCAATTCCGGTAACCATTACATTTAATCATTCAGTTACAGGCTTTGATGCTTCGAAATTAATTATTGGAAATGGTACTGCACGCAATTTTACAGGAAGTGGAACAACTTATAATGTAGATATTATTCCTACATCCATAGGAAATGTAACAATAGATATTCATCAAGGTGTTGCAACAGATTTTTTAGGTTACATTAACCCTGCTGCGACGCAATTGATTGTGAATTTTCAAAGGCCAAATGATATTGCTTCTATTAAATATTACCCATTGACTTATGGTTCAGACAATTCGATTATTATTAATGGCTCAGAAGGTCAGAATGCAGTAATATATTCATTATCAGGACAAATATTAAAGTCAATCTTATTGACTTCAAACAAAGAAATAGTGTCTTTTGCAAAGGGATTTTATTTGGTTAAGATTGGCGACATCGCAAGCAAGATTTTAGTGAAATAGTTAATCTATATTTTCCGATATCAATTACATTTTATCGGAAAATATATTTTTTTAAACTGTTTTCCAGATTTAAATTAACTAAAGTCTAATTTAAAAAGCCAGAACTAATACATGTTAATTTACACCAGCTAGCATATAAAAAAAGAATTGCTGCCTTAAACAATTAAAATGCTATTAAATTAAATTCAAAATCATACAATGAAAATAATCACTTTTCTAAAAACAGTGTTTGTCTTATTATTGTGTAGTGTGACATCCTATAGTTCAGCCACGGACTTATATCTTTCATCCATTGGTGGGAGTGACATAAATGATGGAACAACAGGTTATCCTGTCGCAACTCTTTCAAAAGCTTTAACTATAGCTCAGACAAATGATGTTATTCATGTTATTGGATTTATTGACATGACTCTTGAACCTTTTAATACTACTGCCAGTTACAAGCCTGCAGTTGCCGGAACTAACTCGATTACCGTAAATGGTGTAACCTATAATACCTGGAATTATAGTGGCGCCGGAACACAAGCTAACGCAGTGTTTGGAGTTTTCACTTTAAGCCGGGCTATAACCATTATTGGCGATGATAAAGCGACCTGTGGTTTCGATGGAAAAAATACAACCTGCCTTATTAGACAAGATAATAGCACGGGTCAAATTAAATATCAAAACCTTACCTTTAAAAATGGAAAAAGTGCAGATGCCTCAGGGGGTGGTGCCATGTATATAAGAGGTACCAATGCAAACGTTACTAATTGTGAATTTACAACAAATACTTCAGGTGGAACAGGAAATGTGAATCCTGGTGGTGCCATTACCGTGATAAGTGGCACTGCATCAATAACTTCAAGTCGATTCACTGGGAATGTTGCAAAATTTGGGGCCGGTATTTCAGTTCAAACAGGCAGTGTTACATTAGATGGTTGTACTTTCGAGAATAATGATGTTTCGGGTATCGCTTCTTCAAATGGTGCCGCAATCTATTTGAAAACTCCAGCATCTGGTGCTGCATTGAATATTGATGTAAAGAATTCTGTATTCAAGAATAACAAAACTGCTGGCGATGGAGGAGCTATCTGTTGCACAGATGGTGCTGCATTTGCAACCACAGCAAAATTCACAAACTGTGCAATCATATCAAACACATCTGCTATAAACGGAGGTGGTGTTGCAATTTATAATTCAACAGCCGGGGCAACTCTCAATTTATCATTTATCAATACAACTTTTTCCGGGAACATTGCTGGAAGCACTTTAGGAGGAGCTATTTTTGGATTTAGTGCATTGACTGGTTCATCAATAAATCTAATAAATTGTACAATAACTGAGAATAAAGTAACGGGAACATCTGGTGGCGGTGGTGCTGGAGTTCGATATACCAATGCAACAGTTAACTCTGTTAGAACGATCTACAACACCATCATCGAAAATAATACCGGAACAACGGAAGATATGACAACAAATATCAATAACTATATTGACTTTTCAGTTCAAGGAGATGCATACACCGCTGGTACTACATTAATTATTGATAAATCATATATTGCTAAAGGTGCAGGCACAAACTTCAGCACTCTATTTTCAGGAAGCAACACCGTAAACTATGCTGCCCTTATCAATGGAAGTATAATAAATTCATTTGTAGCTAAATTAGGAGCTTTTAATTCTACTTATAATTGTTATCCATTGCAATCCGGCTCTCCAGCGATTGATTATGGTAACTCTTCGTATTTATCCTCATTAAGTCCATCTGTTGCTACTGACCAAGTCGGAAATATCCGTCCTTTTACAAATAGTAAGTGTTATGCTGGTGCCGTTGAAATCAAAACAGTACAGATTAATTCAAATACAAATATATCCACTTTAGGGATAAATTCAACAACAGAATTGACTATTAACAGTAATGAATTAATAGTGAATCAGAATTCAACGTTAAGAAGCATTGTCATTAACGCAGGAGCCAAACTTACTGTTAGTTCCGGTAATACACTTACAGCAACAAATGGTATTTCCATCCAAAGTGATGCTACTGGTACCGGAACTTTGCTTGATAGTTACGCACTACCAACATTAAATGCAACTGTACAGCAGTATGTTGAGGGTGGACGTAATTGGTATATGAGTTCACCAGTTACAGAAGCTCCATATACTGCTTTTAACAAAGGAAATTCTTTAGTCCAATTCAACGAAATAGCTAAATCCTGGGATGCTGTTACAAGTGGTAATCTTATTGCCGGCAAAGGGTATATACAAGTAGCTTCTGCAGGTCAGGGATTAACAGGAATTGTGAACTTTACAGGATTAACAAATTCAGGTAATGTAACAGTTACTTTAAGTCGCACAGGAACATCACAAGCCGGATATAACTTGGTGGGGAATCCATATCCATCTTATTTAGACTGGTCGAAAGTGGCTCCGGCAAACAGTAATATTTTGCCAACAGCATGGTTTCGAACAAAGAATACTGACGGCAGTTATACTTTTGCTACTGTAAATGTTGCTACACCATCAAGTCCGGTGATTGTAAATAATGGTGCAAATACTATTGTTAGTAAATACATACCACCAATGCAGGCATATTGGGTACGATTGGATGTAAATACATTAACGACTAATTTTACTGTTACAAATATTATGCGCGATCATGCCGATAATTCAGGAAACAAGCTCAAAGTAAGAAACTTGTCAGAAAATGCCATGCTTCGCTTACAAGTCTCAAACGGTTATAATTCGGACGAGACCGTGCTGTATTTCAATCCCAATGCCTCAGATACATTTGACAAATACGATTCACCTAAAATGACTAATAGTTCCATTTCAATACCTGAACTTTACACCCGGATTCAAGACGAGAAATTGGTTATCAATGGTATGAAAGAATTGAAATACGATACAGAAATTCCGCTTGGTTTTTCAACCGGAAAGTTAGGTAACTTTACAATTAAAGCAACTGAACAATCAAATTTTGCAGATGGGACCCAAATTATAATAAAAGATTATTTGAATCCGGGTCAACCAGTCAATGTAGATTTAACCGATGGTGGTAATTATAATTTTAGTTCAGATATAATTTCAACAACCAATCGGTTTAAAATTCTATTTAAATCAGTATCAACTACAACTAAACTTACCTCTTCATTTAACGATCAAAATTTAAATGTTTATTGTAATGTCGACGGCAGGATAATCGTAAATTATACCGGAGATTTTGATTCTAAAAGTGTAGTTTCTATTTACAATTCTTTAGGTCAGTTATCTGAAAAGAAGATGTTGACAAATAGTATGCTTGAATCAAATAAAGTCTATATATCAGGCATTTACTTAGTAATAGTGAAAATCGATGGTCAAATTTCAACCCGTAAACTTGTAATCAATTAAAAAACCTTTTCTAAGCTTTATAAAAGACACAATGAAAAAAAATAACAATAAACTTGAATATACTCAACCATTCATAAAGCGTATTAAAATCGACAATGAGATATCGCTGGTTTTAGAATCCACACCTCCATCTGGCCCTCGTGAAAGTTCTCGGGTTTATCCGGAATGTTTTAACAATGACCCTTTTAAAAACTTTAGGTGTTAAACATTCTGCTCTGATTATTTTGCTTATACCTTGGTACTTTGAAAGAATCCAAAAATAATTTACAATTTGGATTCGAATCAATTTTATGTGTTGTTTTTACAACATTATTATATCTCTTTTCATTTTTAGATCAACGAAAAATTAAAAACAAAAAAATCACATGAAAAAAACAACATTTTTAAAAGCAACCTGCATCATTTTATTGTGTGGAATGTCATCTTACGGTTATGCCACTGACTTATATCTTACGGCTACATGTGGCAACGATATGAATAACGGAACTTTAGGTCATCCAGTGGCAACATTATCTAAAGCACTAACAATAGCTCAGGCTAATGATATTATTCATGTTACGGGTTTTATTGATATTTCAGCAGAACCAAATAAAGCTGGAGTTCGAACTGATATCAGTTTCTTTGGTTCATCAATTTATGAGGTTGGTGGTGTAACATATAAAACATGGAATCTGGGTGGAAATATGGGAATTATCACTTTAAACAAGCCATTGACAATAATTGGCGATGATAAAACTACTTGCGGTTTTGATGGCAAAAATATCACCCGCTTAATTAGACAAGATGGTTCTATATCTGGGATAATTACCTATAAAAACCTCACATTTAAAAATGGAAATAGCGCTCCTAATGCAGATAAAGGAGGAGCAATTTATATAAGAAGTTCTAAAGCGACATTTGTAAATTGTGAATTTGCAAATAATACTTCAGGTTCAACCTTTAAAGGAGGAGCAGTTTATTTTGACAATTACAATAACACCAAGACAATCACTTCATTTACGTCATGTCATTTTGTTGGAAATTTTGGAAAAGCTGGTTCAGCTTTGTTTGCAACTTCAGGAGCATTGGATTTTGACGGATGCTCATTTCAAAATAACTCATCCAATACAAATACTACTTCTGATGGTGGAGGTGCAATTAATATTTGGATGTATGGTGCTGTAAATTTACTTGTGAAAAATACTGTTTTTGAAAATAATACTTCAACTATGAATGGTGGAGCTTTATTTATTAATGATGTACCAACTAAAGTTGCAAATGCTAAAATAACATTTATCAACTGTGCGTTTAATAAAAATACAGTAACTGGTCCATATGTTGGTGGAGCTGCATATTTCGAAAATAAAAATGTTGGAGTGTTCGATATAGCCTTTATAAATAGCACCTTTTCAAACAATTCAGTTGGAGGGAATAATAGTGGAGCAATATGTATGAACACTGCTAAAACCGGAAGTTTATTTAATTTGACGAATTGTACTATAACAGATAATAAAGTAGCAGGTGATAACGGTTTAGCGGGAGCAGGAATTAGATTTAATAATAATTCTAATACTGATATTTGTTCGATGAATGCGGTTAAAACAATATATAATACTATTATAGATAATAATACTGCCATAGATTGGGATAAAACCGCTTCAAATAAATATGCTGATTTTGTAGTGGTTGGAGATGCTTATATAAAAGATGTAGATTTAATTATACGTAATTCATTTATTGCCGGAACGTCAAATTTAAATCTGAAAAATGATATGGGTGAAACTAATAAAATAAACTACGCAAAAGATATCAATAATAATTTGTCACCTACATCTGTTGTGAAATTAAAACCTTACAATAGTGTTAACCATACCTATTCTTTACAACCGACTTCATCTGCAATAAATTTTGGAGATTCGAATTATCTGATAAAATTAAATATCTCCACAGATCAAGTTGGCACTTCACGATTATTTAAAAATAATAAATGCGATACTGGTGCTATAGAAGTATCAAAATAAAGGAAAAATGACTTGATACTCACCAAATATTATATTGATTCCGCTTATCAAAAAAAAATAAGCGGAATCAATTTGAAAATAATACTTAAAATTACAAAATGCTTAAAATTTATTATATTACTGCTACAGTTATACTTATTTTGTTTTCAAATCAAACTAAAGCAGAAAAAACCTTTAAATATCAAGAAAAATTTGAAAGCCCTCAAGTTAATTTAAACAAGATAGGAAGGGGGGTTTGTGAAATTAAAGATGGCGAGTTAATAGCTAAGGATGCTTACGTTACTTTTGGTAAACCGGAATGGGCAAATTATGAAATCAAGTTTAGAGCCAGAACACCAAAATCAGAAGAACAGGTACAAATATGGTCCGGTTTCAGAGCATATAATAGAAATGACAGGTATGTTGTTGGGCTTAAAGGCGGTTTGCAAAACGACTTGTATTTTAGCCGAATGGGGTTTATGGGAACTGATGAATGTTTGGGTTTAGCAGTTCTCAATTTTCACCCTGAGCCTGGGACTTGGTATGATTTTCGCATAGTAGTTTGTGGAAGTCGCATTCAAATATTTTTAAATGATGAGGTCATGCCACGTATAGATGTAACCGATAGAAATATGAATCTGGCTCCATCGGGTGAAGTAACTCTCGGAGGAGGTTGGATTAAAACTGAATACGATGATTTATCGGTAACATCTATCCCCGACAATTATTTGAATGGACAAAGAGTTAAGGAATATCAGATAAATTCAAGCTCCCAAGAAATCGAATCAAAGAGAGAAAAGGAAAGAGCTACTTATAAATCAATTAAAGTAAGTTCCCTTTCTAAATCAAGAACAGAGATATCTCTTGATGGACAATGGCTATTTATGCCTACTTATGAATTGGAACAAGAAAAAATTGCAACTTCACCAACTACAGATGATAATGCTTGGCACACTATGTCTGTTCCAAACTTTTGGAATCCTAGTAGAATTTGGTTACATGGGGAAACTATGGGGAAATTTCCAAAAGGAATCTCAGATGCATATTTCAAGAAAGAAACTCAACGTTGTGAAGATTATACTTTTGATTATTCAAAAACTAAAGCTGCATGGTATCGCCAATGGATTGAATTACCTGAAAATATAAAAGGGAAAAATCTCGAATTAGTTTTTGATGCTGTATCAAAAGTGGCAGAAGTATTTGTTAATGGAACTAAAGCTGGTTCTAATATTGGGATGTATGGTGAGTTCAGAGTGGATGGCACTAAGCTATTTAAGCCTGGTAAAAACCTAGTTACCGTAAAAGTTACAAGAGATTTTGTTGAAAATATAGCTGATGCTGATAAAATTGTAGATGTTGCAGTTTCTGTGCCAGTTACAAACAAAATGCTTAAAGATATTGCTCATGGATTTTATGTTGGCGACCCGGCAGGAATATGGCAACCTGTAAATCTGGTAATTACAGATCCACTGAAAATTAATGATGTATATATTAAACCTACTCTTACGGGAGCAACATTTGATGTTACGTTAAAAAATAACGGTATCAAAAAAGCAAAATTTTCAATAAATACAAATATTGTAGACAATGCTACAAATCAGATGTTTTTTGAAGTTGAAGGATTAAAAGATATTATTTTAAATGCAGGGGAAGAAAAAGTATTCTCTTTTTCAATCAATGGATTAAAGCCAAAATTATGGTCACCTCAATCACCAAATTTATATGATTTTTCGTTTATACTTAGAAAAGGGAAAAAAGAAATTGATAAATCTACTATCTGTTCAGGATTTCGTACATTCGAATCGAAAGATGGTTTATTGTATCTGAATGGAATTCAGTATTGGTTACGTGGAGCTAATCACACTCCATTTGCATTAGCTCCAAATGATGAAAAGCTGGCCAATAAATTCTTTCAGCTGATGAAAGCAGGCAACATGGATGTGACACGTACTCATACTACTCCTTACAATGAACTTTGGATGCATGCTGCAGATAAAAATGGAGTTGGCATCAGTTTCGAAGGGACCTGGCCCTGGTTAATGATCCTAAGTTCCATGCCGGATTCTACGTTGATTGATATGTGGGCAGATGAATTTTTAAGGGTTCAAAAGAAATACAGAAATCATCCATCGTTACTTTTTTGGACTGTAAATAATGAAATGAAGTTTTATGATAATGATCCTAACATTGAAAGAGCAAAATTGAAGATGAAAATCGTTTCGGATGTAGTCAAAAGAATGCGCATTGTTGATTCTTCACGTCCAATAGTTTTTGATTCGAATTACAGGCGCAACGAAAGAAAATTTGGGAGTGATTTCTTTAAAACAATCGATGATGGAGATATTGATGACATTCATGCGTATATCAACTGGTACAATCATACAATATTTAAGCAATTCAATGGTGAGTTTCAAAGAGATAATAAGATTGTTGGCAGACCTTTAATTAGTCAGGAAATGTCAACCGGCTATCCAAACAATGAAACCGGACATCCAACTCGTGCTTATACTATGTTACATCAAACTCCTCAGGTACTGATTGGAAATCTGTCGTATGAATTCGCTGATCCGAAAACTTTCCTTGAGGTGCAATCATTTATTACTGGCGAATTAGCTGAAGCATTAAGACGTTCAAATGATAAAGTTTCGGGTATCTTACATTTTGCCTTGCTTACTTGGTTTAGAAATGTTTATGATGCTGATAAAATTGAACCCTATCCAACATATTATGCAATGAAAAGAGCAATGCAGCAGGTTTTGGTTTCTGCTGAAATATGGGGTAGACATTTTTATAGTGGCGACAAGTTACCTGTAAGAATTTGTGTGATAAACGATAAAGAGGATGGAAGTATGCTTCTACCGACAAACCTAAACTGGAAACTGGTTGATAACAATGGGATTGAGATAACATCGGGAAAAGAAACGTTCCCTGCTGTAGCACATTCTAGTCGTCAATGGATTTCACCGTCAATTACAATTCCTGAAAATTTGCAACAAAATAAAATTGATGGTAAACTGATGTTGGAATTGTCTGAAAATGGTAAAATTGTTTCAATAAACGAGTATAAGCTATTATTTGCGAAGAAGCAATGGGTCAAATCAACGTTTGAAGATAAAAAAATTGTGTTAGTTGACTTTAACGAAATTAAAAAATCCTTGGATTTTGTTGGCATTAACAGTTCATCTGCTTCAAATATAACAGAAGCAATGAAGTTAAAGGCTGATTTATATATTTTGTCTGGACTAGACCAAGATAAAAATGTCTCTCTTCCAGAAATTGATGCAATAAATAAATATGTTTCAAATGGAGGTAAAGTGCTATTATTAAGCTCTGAAAAGGTAGCAAAGCTCATGTATCCTGAGTGTATTACTGACTGGATTGTCCCAACTGAAGGTGATATAGCGAATCTCGAAATCTCAGAATCAAGTGTATTTGATGGGATTGATGAATTGGAACTCCGTTATTTCAATAATAACAAAAGAGAAATTCCAACAGTTTGTTCCGTCTCTTTCAAAGTCAATCGTGACCCCAGATTGGAGTTATTAGCATCTCAAACAAAGATACATTCATATATTAATGGTGATATGTATGAACGCTCTGAAAAAATGAGTACGATGAGGGGCTATCCTCTTTTGAAACTCACAGATAAAGGGAGTATAATTATCTCAACTATGGCTGTTAACAAATCAACAACTGATCCGATAGCTGGAAAGCTATTGGTAAATATGATAAGTGACCTTCTTAAATAAAATTATTAAAAATCATAGATAATACTTTAAAATTCAATGAAAAATAATCATTCACAAAAAGATTTTAGACTAGTAACAGAATGGAAAAAGGAAGTGAGAATAATCCTAATTCTTTTTGTTCTAATGTTTTCGGCTAATCAATCTGCAAATGCTCAATATAGATTATTGACAGGAACCGTTGTAGATGAACAAAAAGAACCATTAATGGGTGCTACTGTAAAAATATTTGAAACATCAAAGGGTACAATTACTGACTTAAATGGTTACTTTTCACTTAAAGTCTCAGGAAAAGTCACCTTAAATATTTCTTATATTGGATACACTTCTCAAAATATTAGTATTAATGCGACTACAAGCAATATTAATATTGTGTTAAAAGATGCGTCTAATTCGTTAAATGAGTTAGTTGTAACAGCTTTAGATATGCGCCGCGATGAGAAAACATTGACGTATGCTCACCAAACTGTTGATGTAAAATCAATGACTGAAGCACGCGATGCAAACATACTAAACTCGCTTTCAAATAAAGTGTCAGGTGTACAAATAATTTCAGGTGGTGGGGCAGGTAGTTCTAGTACTGTATTAATAAGGGGTAATAACTCTATAACTGGGAATAATCAGCCTCTTTATGTTATTGATGGGATTCCAATCCTGAATGAAATGGGTGATAATAATACACAATCTCTCGATTATGGAAATGCTGCTTCAAATATTAATCCTGATGATATTGAAAATATCGAAGTTTTAAAGGGCGCAAATGCATCCGCACTTTATGGATCGGATGCGGCAAATGGTGTAATTTTAATTACTACAAAAAAAGCAAAAAATAAAAATGGTTGGGGAGTGAGTTTGAATAGTAATACTCAATTCACACAAATTAGCCAACTCCCAGTATATCAGAATATATATGGTGCTGGTGGTGATGGTCGACTAATATATGGGCAGAATTATTATGGAAACACTTACTATGGAGCAGCTTATGATTCAAATTTACCTTGGGGAATTGCTAATTTGACGAATAAAACTTACGGTAAAGCAAGTTACGGTCCTCCAATGCTTGGTTTTGACGTAGTTGGGCGCAATAACGAAGTAAAATCATATTCCCCTCATCCTGAAAGTACTCTTGATATGTATCAGGTTGGAAAAGAGTTTACCAACGGTATTTCTTTAGATAAATTGACTGATGGTGCTTCCATTCGATTTTCATTTACAAATACAAGTTCTGACGATATAATGCAGAAAATGAACAAACGAAATAGAAATGCATTCAGTTTAAGAACAACTTCAAACATAACAAAACAATTTACTGTAGATGTAAATGCAAAATATACGAATGATAAAATGGAGAATCGGGGTTATAGAAATAACTCATATAGAAATCCTTTATATGCACTTGCAAATTTATCACGTGATATTTCATTGAATGAATTGACTCCATGGAAACAATCGAATGGAATGCCTTACACCATTGTTGGAGGCATAGTTAACCCATATTGGTTACTAAATGAACTTTCAAATTCGGATAAAAAAGATTGGTTATTGGCTGATGTTACATTAAAATATAATTTTTCTAAAGAATTAAATCTTCGAATTCGGGGAGCTACAGATATTCAGTCTTCGCAAGGTTGGTCTTTTGTTAATTACTATTCTTCATTTGATACAGATGGTGATTATTCTAGTTTTACGCAAATGTCAACTAATAACTCGTTGGAAGCTTTACTTTCATTTCAAAAAAAATGGAATAAATTTAG
>Ga0302271_10003289_pt1 | contig 13782 bp, 2 predicted proteins | sample III_Bog_N1_1_FD_198767 | JGI IMG/M metagenome (GOLD analysis project Ga0302271, IMG submission 198767) | Peat permafrost microbial communities from Stordalen Mire near Abisko, Sweden - III_Bog_N1_1 | ecosystem: Environmental > Terrestrial > Soil > Wetlands > Peat | place: Sweden: Abisko... | reverse complement strand
TAATAAATAGAATTATCTACTTTGGTTATTTCCATCTCCTGAGAGGTATTAATAGTGGATTTAATCAAAGTAACTTGTGGTTCTTAGAATGATGGTTGAAAGAAGCTAATGCGTTTAAGACTCTGAATTATCTCTTAGGCGATTCTAGTGGGTTCCTCAGGCGAGAAACACGATTCACTCTCATACTAACTGATAAGATCTGCAATTACCTTTCTGTTTTCTTCAGCTTTGTTCCACTTTTCTTTTATGAAGGCATCTAGATCCTTCTCAGCACTTTCTTTCTCAGAAACTATCAACTATTTCAGCTTCTCTACTTCTGCAATTCTCGCATATCCTTCTAATAATTCATGGCATGCTGTCTCTTACTTGATCAGAGACTCTTTAGCTCTTTGTTCTGCTGCTTTTACTTCTTTCTCAAACTCTTCTCTCAGGTTCTTAAAATAAACCTCAATTTCTTCCAGCGATTATTGCAAGCTAGTATTCATTAGTTTGCTAGACACCTTCTAATCTTTCAGTGGAGGATAAGCTTCCAAGATATCTTGTCCCTTAGCTGCTAAAACAAAACTCATTGATATCAGATTTGAGACGGGAATTTGATGCTTCTGCACACAATTCAAGCAAACAACCCTTTATTTTGCATCTGCATCCAGATAAATAAATTCACATGGAACAATGGGATGTTCTCTACAATTCCATTTCAGTCCTTCTTTAGAAATCACCTTGATGACGTCCATTTTCGTGTTATCACTAAGCTTATTTCTTGAAATTATCTGATTGTTTATTCCAAATAAGTCTTATCATCAAATAGATAAATCAGCTTTACACCCCATAAATAAAAATCTTTGAGAGTATTTGCCTTCTATTTTTAATAAATTAATGCTCTCGTCATCATCAAAATCTTAATCTCATTAACTTCAGGACTATGCTGTAAAAAACTAAAAGCTCTCAAATATCTAATTTTTATATGAAGATTTATTATCATTTGTTTTTATTATTGACATTATTTCTATTTTGATAGAAGAATGTCTTGAACCTATTTTTTAGTTTTTTTATTTATTTAATATGATTTTTTTTTGGAAACAAGCAAAAATGATCTTTAATATCTTTTTCATAAACTTAAACACCTACAATAATAACTGTATCCTTATTAATGTTGTTTGATCTTTATGTGGGGAAAATCAAAACGCTTTCTTATAAAGAGGAAACATTTAATTGATAGAAACTTGAGAAAACTCAACAACAACAAAAGATTTTATATCAGACATAAACAATGAAAGAATTAAATCCAAATAAATCAGATTCACCAAGCCTCAATAGTAAGATGCAGAGCAGCGCAGCGAATAATCCTTTGTTAAAATCGGATGCAGACATGGAAAAGGTTGTCTCATAGAAATGCAATATGCATCCAAAAAAGAATGCAGATCTTCTGTATCTAAAACTCAACGCTCAAAATCCAAGAATTTGTATCACCTGTGTACAATAAAATGACATCCAAGCCAAAGAATACATCCAAATCAAGGACATCCTTTTAAAATCAAGCAACAGTGATTTTTTCACTTATCCTGTGCTTAATGACCCTCAACTTCGCAAAGAAATCTATTCAAATAATAACATATTAGATAATGATAATAATCTAATCGACTATTTCTATCAGGAACTTCTGAATTAGGTCTAAGTTAAAATAGAGGCGAGAAAACAAAAGATTTAGCCTAAAATAGTGCAACTTGGAGATATCTATCAACGCAGTATGGTATGTTGGTCTCAAATCCTGGATATTGATAAACTAAAACAAATTCTCTATGAGGAGAACAATGAATCAAAGCTGATTTAATTTATCAATACGCATATTGCTAATTCCGATAGCAACACAGGGAAGCTCAGGGAGATCTGTGATGAATTTAAAGTTATCTAGAGCTAGTTTTCAATGGAGAGACCCAATCAAATAAAAGATTTGATAAGTTCTCTACTTGACTAGATTAATTTCTTTGACAACAATAACTCATCTCCTTTCTTGCCTATTGGTTAAGTAAACGAGATACATTATGGATGTTTAGAGAAGTTGCATTGAAGCTTATGAAATATTAATGGTTTTTGTTATTATCTGGCTATTAGAGTGGTTAATCCAGAAACGAGCTTCAGTTGAAACAACAAGAAGTTGATCAACTTTAATAAGAACTTTGTGCTTGTAGAGGGTAGATGCAAGAGCAGCAGCTGAGGAATGAAGAACTAAGAGTCTAAAATCGAAATCAGTTCAATTAAATCTCTCAACTAAAGCAAGAACTCACGGTAATTGTTTTCTAAGCTTTTATTTATTTCTTTGACTTTAGTAACTTTTTAGAAGAAAAAAGAGAAAAGCTCCAGATTGAAGGACCAGCGTGAGCATGAAAAAAAATCAACTCAAGCATCTAACAACAAACAACAGCAACCTATTCTTGTAAATATTATACTTGAAAACTGAAGTGATTTTCTATGGTATTTAGGGGGGATCTTTTAGAGTAAAAGAATTTTAAAATGAGCTATTATTATCAGTGCATGAACCAATTAGAAACTTGGATTTAAAAAAGGGACTGAAATAAGCTGATTTTTTAAAATATCAGTTAAATACAAAGGGAAATATAATTCTAAGCTTTCTTAAAACTAATATTGTTTTCATTCTTTCCTTAATTCCGAAAAAAATAATGAAATAATCCTTCAAAACTTGTAAATCCATCATTACCAACAAAAGCTTCTTTTTTTCAAACTATTAAGACTGATAAATCTTTCAAAACTTCTTCCTATTTCTGAGGGATCCCCTTCCTTTTGTCTTAAAGTTTTAACGAGGGTAGTAATAAAGTAGATGAGCTAATGTTTTGTTATTTTTATCTCAAACAGAAAGAATTGGTGGCATTGAAATCCACTGATTTGTTGCCTACAACCAACCTACTCTTATCAAACTATGAGAACTCTAAAAAGCTGTTGGTTAGAAAAAATAACTAACAAGAGCTTGAATTCTACAACAATGATACTTATCAGGACTATTTTATCGGTAGATCTTACTTAGACTTCATTCTGGATCCTTTAGTCAACTATGTAGTTTAAGTGAAATTGGAGTAAGAAAAAGGATAGAATAAGTATTTTTGGTTTGGTTTAATTCCTGATTCAAATAAAGATGTTCCTACGCTTTGCGAAGGTGACTTAGTTTTTTACCATGAGTAATACGGTTTAAGTGATATCAACACTCAAATAAAGGGAGAGTCCATTCAAACTAATGACAGTTCTCTAGAAAAAAGAATCTTAGAAATGCACATCAATATCGAAAGAAGAATTCTTAAAGTTGGCTCACTTCCAAACTATGACTCAGTTGTCTAGGTAGACAACCCTAAATGGATTAAGCATACCACTCCTTACAGGTTTATTCTAGGAGGGTTAAACAAGCAGAGTAAGATGACGATCACAAAGTTGGAGACTGTTAGCGAATTTGATAATTTAATGTGAGCCAATCAATCTACGAGAACAAATAATGATATTCTTAAATAATCGGTGATATTGTATGTTACACATTAAGCAATATTTTCTCCTAAAATGAATTCGATTTAATAAGTTAATTTTGTTGTGAGAAGGAAAAAAACAGCAGAATTTTCAAAAGAAATATTATCATTATTTCAACTTCGATTCGAAAGTATGAAAGAGTAGAACAATGTGGGAGGTAGAATACCAACTGTTCTAGTTGTGAAAGATTTGCATTTGTGCTAATATTTGAATCGAATTTGTTTGGCTTGAGAGACTGCTAGCAGTTTATTAATCTTGTATTGCTACTAGCAACATTGGTTTCTTGAGTTTGGAGGAAGTTTAATAAGATTTCTAGAAGAGAATTGTTTTTTCTCTTCTCCACACTATTTAATAGATCATTCAAATAATAAGGAATAGTTGAATTCAATGAATTGATCTTCAAACACTCACCCTCAACCATATTAGAATAACCTGTCTACGCATGATCAACTGCGAATATATCCCATCTCAACTCCCTTTAATTGATGCTTCAAAACCAGCAGCATTAACATACAAAAATCTACACAATTAATGAGAACTTCTCTGAAAAATAGCTTAAATAAAGCTACAATTGCATGAAAGAACTACCAATCTAACAATAATTACAGCAAATCATCTTCTATTTGTGCTCTAATAATTCAACATAACCATAACTAGGAGAAACCTCAGTGCAACTGCCCACTAAAAGAGATTGTTTTATAGTCCAAATGGTACCCACAATAGCTTTATTCATGCTCAAAGTAATATTCTCTCGCTCTAAACTCTACATATTGTTCAGATTGAGTAAAGAGGTATTCATCACACATATTTAAGCGAGCATGAAATGAATAATTGTTTCATTCATCTTCATCCCAACTGCCATATTGGTCATTTTCTCCATCATTGTAAGAGCATGTCTCTACATGTATGATAATCTGTTATGTCAGTCAATGCCTTTTTCAATTGTGGAGTGTTGTCAGCTTAGTAAATCTCCAAAATGATGTATGGACAGGTATGCAAAAAAATTTTACCGTTTGTAAAACAAATATTTCCAATTTAAAGCTGTACAATGTATGCCTTAAACAACAAACATATATTCTGACAGAGCTCACATTATTTCATAAAATGTTTGATTTAACTTTCTCTGGTTTAACATTATGTTAGAAATAATAGTATTATTGTTTCAATTTACTTCAATCAAAAAGTATTAGTGTTTTTGCAATCTTAATTTTATTGATAAGTTGGAAAGAGAAGAAAGTCATTAAATAACTTGAAAAACTAATAAAATAATACAGTAATTCTTAGAAAATTCATCAATTCGATTTCAGTTATTCTTAAAAAACACACAGAAATATGTAATTATTCTATCACATTTTATCATCAAACTTACTAACTGTTATCAGTTTAGTAATTCTCATCATGTCACCTTAGTTAGCCATAGAAAGGAAGAATCGATAGGCTACTTTTGGATCTATTTTGTTCGGATCATCCAGTTCTGAGATTGAAGAATAGTCAGGGAGGGAAGCCACTTTCAGAATCTTTTGATTTAAATCTATTCTCACTTCGAAACTATGCTTACCTGTCGATTTATTTCCTGATTGCATTGGACTACCCTTGATGTACTTAGTAACGCCGTTGCTATTAAAGTAATCCCAGTAGCACATCTTTTAGTTGTACGCATAACTGTTATCTTTTCCTTCGTCTTTCACAAGGCCAAACAAGAATTGATTATTACTATTTCCAGGTTTCATTTCTACTTCGATGTGCAAAATGTACTTTTTTAAAGGATTCAGAATAGGATCAACAAAAACTTAATCCAAATAACCATTGTAAGTTGCTTATTTGACTTAATGAATTGAATTATCCGCTTGAGTAATTTCCATCTATGGAGAATTATTAAAAGTGGATTTAATCAAAGTAATTTGTGGTTCTAAGATTGATGGTTGAAAGAAGCTAATGCGTTTAAGACTCTGAATTATCTCTTAGGTGATTTTAGTGGGTTCCTCAGGTGAGAAACACTATTCACCCTCATACTAGCTGATAAGATCTGCCATTATCTTTCTGTTTTCTTCAGCTTTGTTCCACTTTTCTTTTATGAAGGCATCTAGATCCTTCTCAGCGCTTTCTTTCTCAGAAACTATCAACTACTTCAGCTTCTCTACTTCCGCAATTCTCGCATATCCTTCTAATAATTCATGGCATGCTGCCTCTTACTTTATCAAGGATTCTTTGGTTTTTTGTTCTGCTGTTTTTACTTCTTTCTCAAAATCTTCTCTCAGGTTTTTAAAATAAGCCTCAATTTCTTCCAGCGATTAATGCAAGCTAGTATTCATTAGTTTGCTAAATATCTTCAAATCTTTCAGTGGAGGATATGCTGTCAAGATAGAGTGTTCCTTAGCTGCTAAAATAAAACCTATTGATATCAGATTTGAGATTGGAATTTGATGCTTCTGCACACAATCGAAACAAACAACCCTTTATTTTGCATCTGAATCCAGACAAATAAATTCACGTGGAACATCGGGATGTTCTCTACATTTCCATTTCAGCCCTTTCTTAGAAATCACCTTACTGGCTTCCATTTTCGTGTTATCTCTATGCTTATTTCTTGAAATTATCTGATTGTTTATTCCAAATAAGTCTTATCATCAAATAGATAAATCAGCTTTACACCCCATAAATATAAATCTTCGAGAGAATGCACCTTCTATTTTTAATAAATTAAGCTCTCATTATCATTTTCATACGTCTGCTCATCTAATACTTGGTTGGAAGCTGATAATAAAATTATGCTGTAAAAAACTTAATTCTCTCGACAATCTAATTTTTATGTGAAGATAAATGATTTTTTTACTTCCATACTATTAAAAAACACACAGAATATGTAATTCTATCACATCTTTTCATCAAACATACTAACTGTTTTAATATTAGTAATTCTCATTATGTCACCTTATAAATACATAGAAAGGAAGAATCGATAGGCTACTTTCGGGTCTATTTAGTTCGGGTCATCCAGCTCTGCAATTGAGGAATAGTCAGGTAGAGAAGCGACTCTCAGAAACTTTTGATTTAAATCTATTCTTACTTCGAAACTATGCTTCCCTGTCGATTTATTTCCTGATTACATTTGACTACCCTTAATGTACTTAGTAATACCGAAGTCATTACACTGATCATAGTAGCACATTCTTTAGCTGTACACAAGACAATTATCTTTTCCTTCGTCTTTCGCAAGGCCAAAGAAGAAATAATTATTATTAGCCCCTGGTTTCTATTCTAGTTCGATGTGCAAAACATACTTCTTTTAAGGATTGATAATAGGATCAATAAACACTTAATCCCAACCAATTTTAGTTCCTTTTTTGACTTAATAAATTGAATTATCAACTTTGTTTATTTCCATCTACTGAGAAGTATTAAAAGTGGATTTTATCAAAGTAACTTGTGGTTCTTAGATTGATTGTTGAAAGAAGTTGATGTTTTTAAGACTTTAAATTGTTTCTTAGGTAATTTTATTGGGTTCATCAGACGAGAAGCACTATTAACCCTCATACTAGTTGATAAGATCTGCCATTACCTTTCTGTTTTCTTCAGCTTTGTTCCATTTTTCTTTTATGAAACCATCTAAATCCTTCTCAGCACTTTTTTTCTCAGAAACTATCAACTACTTCAGCTTCTCTACTTCAGCAATTCTCACATATCCTTCTAATATTTCTTAACGTACCCTCTCTTACTTTATCAAGGACTCTTTGACTCTTTGTTCTGCTGCTTTTACTTCTTTCTCAAAATCTTCTCTCAGTTTCTTAAAATAAACCTCAATTTCTTCTAGATTTTATTGTAAGTTAGAATCCCTTAACCTGTCAGATAGCTCCTGATCTTTCAGTGGAGGATAAGTTTCCAAGATATCTTGTTCCTTAGCTGCTAAAACACAACTCATTGATACCAGATTTGAGAATGGAATTAACTGTTTCTACGCACAAAGGAAGCAAACAACTCTATTTTTGGAATTTCCATCTAGACAGATTAGCTCGCAAGGGATTGTCGGGTGTTTTCTACACCTCCGTTTTTGTCCTTACTTTGAAATTGACTTATTTGCATCCATTTGCCTATTTTTGTTCTTTTGTTTTTCTTAATAATATTAGCTTTATTCCAAATGAATGCTCTTAACTCTTCTCGAAACAAATAAATCAACTCAAACTCCAAAATTAAAGATCTGAAATTTTATAATTTATTCCAACTCAAAAAGCAAATCATAAAGATAAATAGATCTCCTCAAGGGGAAGGAATGGCAGAGATCCGTAAAGAGATGATTAATAAATGATGTCTCTTCACCATAACAATTGGTGTGAATCCTTCGACTACAGCTGAAAGTCGTATGGAAGAGTTATCAACATTTTACATAAATATTCCCCAACAGCCTTTATTCAACTCTAAAAACACTCATATTTTTCTACATGTATTTTTTCCTTAATTGTCTTATGTATTAGTATGAAACTTAATCTTTGAAACTAACTTATTGGTTCCTTTTGTTTTTAAACTAATCCCACCTACTTTCCATGCTCTTAGTCATATTTACTTCTACTCAGCATACCATTATCAAAATCCAATGTCTTCCACTTTGTGATAAATAAAAACAAAAGTTCTCTTAAGAATTCTAATTTGTAGCTATTATATGTTTTGTTATCTATTTTTTTATTGTTAAATAAAATATTATCTCTTTCAATTTCTAAGAATCTTCAAGGAACTTACAGGATTAAAATAAGGACTAGCTGCTTTCAAAAAAAGTGCTTCAATCACTCAATAATGAACAAGACCCTCAACGTCGAGAGATCATCTAAAAACAGCAAAACATCCAGATGATGTAAGTCATTTCTCAGCACAGTCAACTTCAAAGGATTAAACTAAGAAGTAAAAAATAACAACAACCTGGCTTTAGTTCTAGAATAACATTAAATCTTGCAAACTTCCACTGTAAATCAAGGAATAAGCAAGAACTTATAAATAACTACACAATGATTTTTCAGAAATCATCTTACGAAAGATTGAGGGCGTGCAAACCAGCTTAAAAACTTTCAGGATGGAGAAAAATGCATCTTCATTAAACGCCTCCCAACTATCCGATTTACTCCTCTTACAGGGTTCACACCATCAAGATACCGAAGATAAAATAAATCAAGGGGTGGGGCGAGGGGAACAATCATAATTAGCTCAGCATCCCTAGCCCAGCTGTTGATAAGTTAACTCACAAACTAATTACAGCCATAACAATAATAGTCCATACTTTAAAGACATATCTTCTTAATAAATTGAAACTTCCATCAACATAAGTGCATGATATTATGCAGTAAAGTATCTCTGAACAAATCAAGGAAGGATTTCTGGGTTGAAGGACGTGATATTTTTTTTTTGAGGGAAAGCACAGCTTTGAAATATTTTCATAGATTCTTTGAGATGCTATTAAACTTGCATCACAGATAAGGCATATGACTAGATTTTTGAAATTATTAAAACGATTAGAATAGATGCCTTATCTAAAAATACATAATATGATATGAAGTTCGATTATTTTAGGCTCTATTAGATACAAACATAAAACATATTTGTATTTCTGTTTGCTTTGATAATTCAACAATCTTGTAAAGTTACTTGAATTTATTGCTTTTAATGTTAAATGCGCATACTTAGACATAAAACATTTAGACTATTATTACATAACACAAAATAAATTTCTCAATTTAATGAAAGTCAAAGAAATATATTTAGAAGTGTGAACTTCTTGGTGGTCAAAGGAATTTAAAATTCGTTTTTCCTGAGATGCTGGGAGTCACTAAATTGATAACTAAGCTCGGAGACTTATTTTCTCCTAATATTGGCAAGGGATCATTCTTCCTGGTGATGGAATAACATATGTTGACTAAAAAATGAGACAAAAGAAAATTGATTATTTTCAATAGTTTATTTATTTATTTATCTTTCATTCATATCTCATTAGATAAAGGAACAATTATTATTCTTTTTTTTTCTTCAAATTTATTGGAAATATTTATCTTCCCAAAACAAAAGTATTAAGAATTTTATTAAAATCTAATTGGTTACCTTAACTTAAACTATCTTATTAACAAACACATAGTAATTGTATTTCTTTTATTCAAAAAGTATGTAAATAATATGTTTATTTATTTGGTTTATATCTTCACTTCAAAAGAGGTTTAGTTTATTTCAAATACGAATGATATTTTTTATCTGAAATAAAACAATCAATACATCAATTAAACACAGTTCTTAATATTGTTTTGTTCAGTAACTATGGATTTGATTAGTCCTTAAGAACCGGATGAAAAAGTAGGAACTTCAGACAATTAAGGTTTCTCAACTGCTTCTTCAGTAATCAATGCTGCGTTGACAGAAGAGATATTTAAATAGAAATGCAAAATGCATCCTAGAATTCCTTGTGACATGCTCTACCTCAAGAGCGGTGTTGAAAATCATAGAATTTGCATTTTATGCGTTTAGGAAAATAACATTCCGAATACATAAATTTTATCTCTGCATTAGCTCTTGTAAGAAACAGATGATACTTTCATGTTGACTTACCCAGTGCTTTCAGACCAGTCCATTGGATTTAAAATAAAACCTCTAATAGGATGTGTTGAGAAAATCCTCAGTGAAATTGATGCTTTTTTCAATGAATTAAGTAAAGAAATAGAAAATAGCATCTTGAAAATGAAAGCAGATGCAAAGACAAAGCTGTCTTCGTTTGCTTAGATCTACATTGAGACTATTTCTAGCTACAAAGAGGCTGGTTAAGTCAAATAACTGAAGGAACTAGTTTAGTCTCAAAGAAGTAATTCTTAAAAGAAGCTTCACAATTTTCTTGAAGATCACTGCTCTAAATCAATAGAGAATACAGCAGAGATCAACAAAAAGATCTAAGAACTTATTTCTATGCATACTATGTTTTCTCTAAATAAACCAAATAATATGAAATCCATAATCTCCGAGTGTATATCTCAAATAGATTTCTTTGTTGGTGACAAAATACTCTGTGATTCTAAAAAAATTTTTAGGAGAACAAACGAGTCTTCATTACTGTAAGAGCTTGAAGTTGTCCCCAATAGCATGAATGCAGATTTACCTACGAAAATGAACATCTCTAAATGTGAAAAAACAGGATAGATTTTAGCTACTTTTAAAGGTACAGGAAATAATGCTCAGTGCTTTGTTAACTCCCCACTTTGCAAAGACGATAAATATATCATAAGAATTGAAATGACACAAAATAAAAATAAAACTAATGCTGGGTTTGCCTTTTTTTTAGTCGCTGATAACTAAAAGTAGGAGGAATATTAGTACGACAATCGACTTATCTAATACCATGAGGGTTCTGGTGGATCAGTGACCAATATCGTTAAAGGGGATTAGTTTCATTGGAGACAGACAACAAAAATTAAAAGAAAGAGGATAGAGTTTAGAATTCATTTAGCAGAAAAATTATTTAGAGTTGCAAGTTATCCAACTTACAAGTCAATTTCAGATCTAAATGATCCTTCCCTTATCAAAGACGATGAGATCTATTTCTTTGGTATTTGTATAGGATATCCTTCAGATCAAGTTCGATTCTTCGAGATAGCTAAAGTTAAGAACTTTGATGATAACACCTATTGAATAGGATAGGCTGAGAAAATATTTGCATTAAATAAGGAAATTAATAATATTTATTTATTTTATAATCTTATTTATTTTTTTAATAATCGTAGAGTTAACAAATAGTAAAACAGTAATCAAATTATACAACATGTACTTAAAGAAAGTGAATAAAAAAAATTCAAAATTTAAGAACCCCAACAATTAAATTTGTAGTTTGAAACTAGAAAATGATCAATAAAATGAAGAAAAGAGATAAAACCAAGTGTAGCAAAGTTATTCAATAGAATGGTGGGTGAGTTGACAACTATAATTTGCTTTTTCTAAAGCTTCTTCTAACTAGTTGTGAAAAGTAACAGATGTTAGTTGGGAAAGTGCTAAGGAATTGGGAGGATAAAGACAAAATATATTGAAAAACTAATAAAAAAGATTACAGGAATTCTTAGAAGATTCATAAAATTGATTTCTATTATTATTAAAACACATACAGGAATATGTAATAATATCACATCTTTTCATCAAACTCACTAAAGGTTCTCATATTAGTAATTCTCATCATGTCCCCTAGGCAATACATAGAAAGGAAGAATCGATAGGCTACTTTTGGATCTATTCTGTTCGGATCATCCAGCTCTGCTATTGAGGAATATTCAGGGAGGGAAGCGACTCTCAGAAACTTTTGATTTAAATCTATTCTGATCGAAACTATGCTTACCTGTTGCTTTAGATCCTGATTGCATTGGAATGCCCTTAATGTACTTAGTTAATCCGTAGTCATTATACTGATCATAGTAGCACCTCCTTTAGCAATAAGCAATGCTATTATCTTTTCCTTTGTCTCTCACAAGGCCAAAGATGAAATAATTTTTACTTGTTCCAGGTTTTTATTCTAGTTTGATGTGCAAAATGTACTTTTATTAAGGATTGATTATTGGATCAATAAATACTTAATCCCAGTAATCATTATTAATTCCTCATCTTTTGACTTAATGAATCGAATTATTATCTTTAGTTATTTCCATCTACTGAGAAGTATAATAAGTGGATTTTATTAAAGTAATTTGTGATAATAATTAGATTGATTGATGAAAGAAGTTGATGTTTTTAAAACTATGAATTATTTCTTAAACTATTTTATTATTCCTTCAGACGAGAAATACTATTCAACCTCATACTAATTGATAAGATCTACCAATACCTTTCTGTTTTGTTCAGCGTTGTTCCATTTTTCTTTAATGAAGCCATCTAGATCCTTCTCAACACTTTCTTTCTCAGAAATTAATGTTTAAAAAAATATTTTTTAATAAATGAATAATCTATCTGAATGTCTTTGACTGATTGTAAATTATTTTATTATTAATCTCGAAGATACGTACTTAGATTCATTAACTAACGTCCATTAATTTTATGTTAAGTTCTACATAAAAAATAAGTATTTTAAAGATCTTGTTTGTTTATTCAATAATCGATATGTCTTCAAACATAAACAGAACAAAGGTGTCTTCAAATAAGCGATTAAATAAAATAACTTTAATCATATAAATTGTAAAATATCGTTTATTCAATATTATTAATTCTATCTTATTCTCTTTTAGCCTAGAAAATTACCTACAAACTTCTTTTGTAATAACCCTATTACTTTAGCTTATCAAAAATTTAATGAATAATCTACAACTGTTGCAAGGAACAAGATTTTCAACCATATCAATAACATTTTTTGGCTCTTTAGAATCTGATTTCAATAAGAAACTTATGCTGGTTGAATCAAATTAATTAAAGTGTCTTTTTAATTGATAGACATAATTTAATATCCTTTTGGTCAAGGAATATTTGTCGAATAGACGATGGTGCCTTTAAGAGAAAGACAGCATTGACTTCTAATAATAAATCAATAATTAATTTAATTCCTCGAAATACTTAAATCCAATGGAAAAGTTAGGGAGAGAAATAGACTATTTGAAAAAGAGACAATAAAAGTAGCGCAGATGTCTTGAAACAGCACAGCGGATCTTGAAAATAACTCCATCAGAGTATTTCGATGCTAAAAAAGAGTTCACTGTCAATAAAACTCCAACATTAGAAATCTCCAGTGATAAGATAATCACAAAGCATGATCTCAGACCTTAGAAATAAGAAAGATAATTGTATTGCTGCAAGTTTGATAGCTATAAAATACCTAAACATATGAACTCAACTAAAGGATAGTTTTAATATGAATACGATGGAAGAGTTGTTAATAAGATAGCAAGTAGATTCAATCATGCTTACAGTGGCAAATAAGAGATCGTAGAGACAAAGAAATATTAGTTCTTGTTTTTTGATTGAAAAACTTAGAAGAGCAACGCGAGGGAGAAAGGGATAGGTTAGTAGAAAAAGAGAAAGATTGTGGAAGTTAAGAAAATACTTTACATAATCTTAGGTGATATTTATTAAAAGGGAAACTGCAAGAGAAAATACATGTTTTACTTTTGTAAAAATTATTATTTATGCGGCTACAAATGAAAAGGGTTTGACTATTGTGATATTAGACCTTGATTTTGAAAACTTATCTTATTTTAGGAAATCAAATAGATATTTGGGGTTGGGGTTGGGGTTGGGGTTGGGGTTGGGGTTGGGGTTGGGGTTGGG
>Ga0302271_10003288_pt1 | contig 13791 bp, 10 predicted proteins | sample III_Bog_N1_1_FD_198767 | JGI IMG/M metagenome (GOLD analysis project Ga0302271, IMG submission 198767) | Peat permafrost microbial communities from Stordalen Mire near Abisko, Sweden - III_Bog_N1_1 | ecosystem: Environmental > Terrestrial > Soil > Wetlands > Peat | place: Sweden: Abisko... | reverse complement strand
GGTATTTCTAACTCCACCGTCAGGTCACTCGGACCAGTTTCCTATCAAATTGTTGAAGAAGCTATCAGGAAGAATTAGGCATGAAATCGAATTATAAAGTGCTACTTTTTTTTGAAATACCCTTTTTGAAATATTAGCAAGCTTTTTGTTCATTGTCTGTTTTTGATTTATTCTTTCGTTTGAATGTACTTCTTTAGATTGAATCAAATCACTATCTACACAATAAGAACATTGAAATTAAATTTAAAATACTCCCCAAACAACTAACTTTCTTTGTTAATTCGTTTTTTTTATCTTTCTATTTTCGATAATTGTGTTTGAGACACTTCAATATATGATTATGGTTTCTATTAACATGTGGTGTGTTTTCATTTTAATAAATCAAAGGAAAACTCAAACTAAACCTTGTAAAATAATTAAATCAAAAACAGATTTTAAATACAACTTCAACACGTATTGATCTTGTCAATATATCTTAAGGTCTAAAAATCATTATATTATTTTTTACACAATTTATTTGAACCGAAGAATAAAAGTAAGAAAATAATCAATATTTATGTTAATTGTTGGCGAATACGAAACATGCATTGAGTTATTTGCAATTATGTTTTGTCCTTAATGTCATAATGTAGAGGGGGGATTATGATTTTCATGAGAAATGATAATATATTTTAAACAAAGGTTTATCATTGCTATTTCAATAATCTTGTCATATCATTCACATATTTTCACATTTTGAGATAGTCTGCATAATCCAGAGAGCATTTTGAAGATTCATATGTCGTGAGATTTATTTTTTAAATGACCATTTCAAAGTCTTTCCCTTTATAGCCAGCTTTTTTAATCAGATGCTCTAGGGTTGTGCGTTAGTTCCAAGACTATTCTGCTGCAACTTCAGGTAAAAACGTGCCACTTCCTGAGAAGCCATTGTGAGTAAATTCGATTATTATGCCGTGCTTCCCGATGATCCAATCGAGAGCTGTTTTATTTTCTTGAAAATTTACTAACAGACTCACTGCTACATTAAGTCTAGGAAGCTCCTTTGAGCTGATTGGTTCGAAACGTGTATCCTTGAATGCACTGATCATGGCATATTGAGGCAGTACTTTTTCTATTTTTTCATGTGAAAATGTACCAATGCATCCTCTCAAATCGTCTCCATCAATGTGCCAAGTCACGAAAAGAGGTGTTTTAACTTTCTAAATAGATTCAGGAAAAGGAGGGACAGGTGAATTATTCAGTGCTGCTTTTAACACATCAAAGCAGTATTTGCAGTGCTCCTTGGTTGCTTGGGGTTGTCCTGCTGAAGGATCCATCTTTGAGATGAATTTGAATAGGGAATTTCTCGTTTTGTTAATTCTTAAATTAATTAAATATTTTCAGAGAAGAGAATAGAGTCTGCAAGCTGTTTTCTGACTCCCCAACAATCACGATAGAAACTGGTCATATAAAAGTGCTAAAAATAGCTTGGTTTGTGTTCAGCGAATAATAAGAATTCATGTTGTTTATCAATATCAAACCAATTTTATGTTTTGAAAGATAACTACATTTATCGACATGAAGCAATAAAATAGTGTGCTTTTAGCTGATATTTAAGTAACACAACAGTTATAACACATGTGAATATCATTTCTTGGCTAGAAGGCCTTTTGCTTTTGGAAAGTTATTTGCATCAACAGTGCTAGAAGAGCTAGTACTTGCACTTTTTTTGCCACTTTATGGTCTAGCTGATGCATTACCTTATGGTTTTGTTGAAGGTCTTTTCTTAGCACTCTACTTTCTTGCATTGGCAGCAGCTTTTTTCTTTCTTTCTTCAGGAGCAATCTCTTCTTCTCTTATGGGAGCTTCATCGGTATAGACGAAAAATACATTAGGATGTCCTTCTGCTTCAAGTTTAATTATTTCTTCAACATCTTCCTAGAATTTAATATCAGAGTCTTATTGTTTTTTGTCTTCAGTGCTTCTAAGTAAATTGCCAGCTAATTAAAGATTTGGATACAGCCACTCATCTTGCTCTTCATTAAACTAAGCTCTCATCTATTTAAAAGAAAGATCATTAGCAACGCACTAATAGCAAGACGAATAATAATTACCTGAAGACGTTCAAGTTCTTTTTCTGGAATAAAATACTCCAAAATCAGGTTCTTGAGTTTCAACTCCTTTTAAAGAAGTCGCCGACGTTCTTGCAATTCCTCAATATCAGACACATAGAACTCCTCTAATTCCCTATTTTCAGCTTCGATTTGTTTTAACCGACCAGAAAGCGCTTTAATGCGCTTAGTCTTATCTTTTTCTTCCTCTTCTTCATTTTTATATCTACGATTTAGATCCAAAGCCAATTCTTCATTTCGTTTAATTTCTTCATCAACTTATCTCTCTTTGTCTCGTTTTGCTTAGAGTTCCTATTGAGCTTTGTTATACTCACGTTCTTTTTCCAGTGCTTTTTGCATTATTTAATCTCCTTGAATAACTTTTTCCTGCATTTTATTGAGCCTCTTCAACAATTTCTCTTACTACTCTCTTTGCTTGGCCTCTCGTTCTTCCTTTTCTTTCAACTGCTAAAGCAATTGTACCTTCTCATTCTCTTGCAGCTTTTTATCTTCTTCAATCTTTGTAACTTCTTTTTAGTAATTTTTCTCTACTTCACTCTTTTCTAACTCCAATTTTTATTACAACATTTTCACCTTTTCGTCATCATTCACAGTAATCAGCTTTTCAACCTATTTTATTAAATAAACATTGTTTTGATATTAATTTTTCTTAGCTTCAATCCTTTATTGACATTTAGCCTGTGAAATTAATTATGTTCATTTACCTAAATGATCTCTGTTTCTAAGACAGGATTTCCATTTTTATCAACTGAAGAAGCCAATTATTGTTTAAGTTTAGTAATTTCTTCTTAGAATTATCTAATCATGGCATCTTTTGGATCTTCGTTGATTTTAGCGTGATTCTGAATCGACTTCGCTCTGTGAGCGTATCTCAGAGTTGACATTGTTTCATCAAAATTATCATCAGCAGGTCCAACATTTGCTACCATGACAGTCTTAGTATTTCCACCAAGAGAGTCTTACAGTAACCTTGTAAGCTTGGAATCCCTGTATGGGACATGAGTAGCCTTTGGGTCAATGAGTGCTGAAATGACATTTCCAAGTGTAGTTAAACTTTGATTGATGTTAATAGCCTCTTTTAGTCTGCTGCCAGTGGCTTAAGTTTTACTTTATCTTTCTGAACCAGCCAGATCGACAAGATTAAGTTTTCCAGCTCTTATATGACTTTCACCATCTATCATATCACATCGCTCAATTGTAATAGAGAAAATAGAGTGCGAGCGAGAAGAATCTTAGTTCATATTTGTAGCTCCAGTTGCTCTATTTTCACTACCTTGCTTTAACTTTTCTCTTAATTCTTCCTAATCCTGAATCATAAAAGTTGATAAATCCTTAACATAAATTCCACTTCCTGGCTTTTCACGCAGCTCTAACTTCTTCACACTCTTTTATAATAGATCACGAATTTCTTCATTATACAGCTCAAGAAAGCTAACTCTAACCAGAAATTGAACATTTGGAGTTCCTTTGATCGCTCTAAAAATATGCTCGAACGTTCTTGGAATGATACCTCTCAGACTTTTTGGTTCATCTTTTCCCTCCATTGTGTGTGTCTTACCAGTACCCGTTTACCCATAAGCAAATATTGTCCCATTATACCCTTCTAATACACTCTCTACAATCGGATAAGCAGTATTCTTATATACTAATTCCTATTCTACTTCTGGTTCAAAAGTGGAATCAAATGTGAATATCTTAGGCACTTCATTATTATCTCCTTTAGGATTAAAAACTTAGATTTCTCCTCTGGACTGGTTGACTTTAACAACAGGCTGCATATTAGACTCTTTTTCTTTGGGGTTTAAAGGCCTGCATCTCACAACAACCCTAACACATTCCTCATTTTTCGATTCTTTCTTGCTCATCGTAGTGATTTCAGTTTCTTTTAATTTGAAAAGTTTATGCCCCTCCCTAGAAAAGTAATATTATCTTATTCAAACTATTATCCCCCAAAAGAAAATTTCCTGAATTGTTCTGATTGATGGGAATTCTCTGCTCAGAATCTAAAAACGATTAAAATATTCTTTTTTCTATGATAAAAAATGAAATTGCATCTAAAAAGAATCATGAAATTTAATATTTTCTATACATCAAAGAATCTGATAAATACTACTGCTGTTATGAACAAGTATGAATTTATCTTACTTTTCTATACTTTTTAGATAATATGCTATTCTTCTCAAGAAATCGATTTTAAATACATAATGGATCTCTCTCTCTTTAAACTACCATCAAATTCTTTTTATAGACTCCTTAGCAATGAGCTCATCGATATGCTTAAATAGTTCTTTATCCACATGACATATTGGTGATTCCTCAAAAGCCATTTTAAGCTCAAGTAGATTCTCATAGTTTAACTTATAATCAATATCTCCTGACTTAACCATTCCTGCAAAATAATTCTACAAACGATCACAGAATTCGAGAGCAACATCAGTTTCCAAGAAATGATTCAAGACCGTCATCATGCGGACAATACTCGAAGGATGAACTATTTCATAAGCCTTTTTACTTTCTTCTTAGAGTCGTCTGTCGACCATTTCCAAGATACGCATAACTATGGACACCTCAGATATCTCAATCAAGCTTAGACTCTCCAATAGCAAGCTAGCACTATCTAAATCAATTATGTCTGTCTCACTCTTTCTATTAACCAAATCTTCTAGTCTAACAAACAACCAAAGAAAGATATATTACCATTACACATTATAAAAACATTTTTCTTTTCTACCTTCTCAACAGATTTCCATCATAGAACTCATCATCTGTTACAACTGTAAGCACCTTAGCTGCTGATGACCATTTCAAATTATCCATAATACCAATCTCATCGTTCTTTCTATCCATAAACTCATATCGTTAGAGCATTTAATCATACTCTGCCATATCCTTTATCATAAACGTATCGATTGTTTTTTTCATGAAATCTGATATTTCTTTCTGCGATATTTCTGCTGCAAACAGCTCATACATAAGGAAGATAATGTCCGCAAGCTAGTTAGCATCTAAGTTCTAATAGATCTCTTTCGTTCTATTCAGAATGATGTTTCTTGCAGCTTCCTTTTCTTCGTGCGTGAGATCACGAATTCTACTCATAAGAAACAATCCTTAAGCGAATGCGAGAATATTCACATGCGATTTGATTATTGCATTCTAGATATTCTTCTCATTAGCGATGACGAAACTATCAACATTGGTGTCACAATGAGAATCCATGACGGTATAGACTATCTCAATGTATGATACGCAATCTATTTGCTTGCTATGCTTGTCGACATACTCAAGAATGTGCTTCCATATCGATGCTGTGAAGACTCCAATTTATTGAAGTTTCATTGATATAATCTTCACTTGCGTTGCTGTGAGTTCGTTCTTTTCAATCATTAACTCAGTCAAGTGTAAAAATTGCTGATAGTCTTTATCGCTGACTCTGATACCTGTCATAATAAGCAAACCAATATATTAAACTACAAGAAGTGCAAACATCAATCGAAAGTTTATTACTGCAAACCAATTCAAAACGCTCATCAATATTTGTGTTTTTATTTACCTAATCTTGCTCCTTGCAGCCTCTGATATGACTCAACCAGAGCATTGGCTGTGTTTACATCCTTCCTGGAGTAGAATTCTAAAAATCTATTAATAGTTTCCTTCACGTCTGTTTAGAAATCTGTTTGTTCATCGATTTCTTCTCCGTGAGCATTGTACTTCTATTTGTATCCTTTAATAGGTTTATTGAAAAGCTGTACATATGCAATCTTTTTTAAAACCAAAGATCGTTGTTGTGAATATCGAAACAATGCGACATTCTTTGTTAGACTTAGCGATCCTAAAGCATTCGCATACCTTATGAAAGATAACCTCATCTATTTTTCAGCAGGAGGATAGATAATTAATTAATTTAACAAAGAACCCTCTGGAAACAAAGAAGAAGAAGACAAGACTTATTTAGTTTATTGAGTTGTCTTTACAGAATCCTATCAAAACTGAAATATCTTTTCACAAAAATGAAAGATAAGTTTCCATATATCCTGTTTAAAAAGCTTACATATTCATTTAAACTGTAAAATGCAACTAACATGTCTGTTAGCTAGCTTTAAAAAAAAAATAATAGAGTAGAATCTTATTTAACTTTTTCTAGAAAGATTTGTTGATTGAATTGTGTGTCTGTCAATAAAATGTTTATTCTCTTGGGGGGTTGAAAGGAAAGCGAAAAGTGGGTATAATACTGCAAAAAAATAAAAAAGAATCACTAAGTCAAAACAAAAATAGAAAAGAATAATCTTCATAGTAAATATCAGCAACATTTTCAGATGTCCTTTGAATCAGAACTACAAAACTTTTCCCAAGAATTCTAGCAATAACTTCAGCAAACTGAACAACTAGTCTATCAGAGCCTAAGTGGAGTTGAATAAAGATGCTTAACTGAAAGTAAAGATGAAGTTGAGAGATTTGTTTCTTGCATGAACAAAGCGACAGAGAAGATTTCAACTGAAGAAAAGAAATTTGAATTCAGAATGGCTTTCCTACAAAATGACACATACAACTGTTTCAAGGCTAACAGTCAAAGCGGCAAGTACTAACTATGCAAGGATAATGCTAAAAACAACGCAAAGAGATATCTCGATGATTTCATCAAGCAAATTTAATCCTGAAGAAGATAATTTTTTCAACAAAGCTTTCTTTGTCTTATTTTGTTCCTATATCTTTCTTTCCCGGTCGTTATTATCATCTAGATTCTTTGATTCAGATCATCTTGTCAAGCCTTACAAATTGAGATTCCAGAAATATCTTTTTTATTATTTTGTTTTTATTCTCTTTAACTTGAAGAAACAAACAAAGTGTAATTTTCAGGATTCTTTATCTAACCAAGCTATTTTAAGGAGATTTCTTTAGTATTTTAGGTTTCATTTGCATATTTTATATCTTCAATATTAAGTAAAGAGCAGTTTTGTTGTATTAGAAAGTTGAAACAACCCGAATTATTGCATTTTTGTTCATATGAGAAATAACATACAATTCAAAGTTGCTTTTAGAAACACAAAATTAGCAAACATATACTATCCCAAAACAGATTCTTGATCATTTTCAAGATCAGCTTTTGTCCTAAGTATTAGTAGTAGTAGTATCCTTCTCTTGCTTTTTGTTTTATTTTTACTAAAGATAAAGAACATTGTTTCCTCTGATGAATATCTCACTATATTTATTCTTAAGCTCTGCATTTTCGAATTCCTCAACTTGCTGAAGAACTACATTCATAAGTCCATCAAATGTTGCCAACACGCCTACAAATTCTGTCCCATCATGTAGCTTTACACTAACAAGTCTTCCCATGATTTGTTTTAAAAAATCTGTTGGATGTCTTTTCAGCACTGAAGTCATTTCCGTTTTTCTGTAAGTCAATTGAGTTTCCTTGGTATTGCCAATAAGCTTTTTACAAATGAGTATGTGTTAATTTGGTTTTACGCTTGGTGAATAATTCGAAGATTAATTAAGTTTTCTAAAATTGTGAAGACTAACTAATTCTTGTCCTAGACATAACCCTAATAAATTTGAACATTATTGTAATTCTTCTTTGAAATCAAGTTAGGAGAAATAAAGAATACCCAATATAATACAAAAATAAATTCATAAAGGTACATTTCTCTAAGTTTTCTTTTGTTAAATCATAATTTTATTATTAAATCGAATAGAAAATAGATATTTTTTGTAAGCACAATTCAGAGCCATACAATAATGCCAACACCTAATATTGCAATAACTGATCCAACAAGATACTTGAGACGCATCTGTTCTCCCCTAAAATAGCTAATCAATAGACCAAAAAGAGGAGTTGTTGCAAGAATTGTTTAAGCGATTTCAGGTCTAGTATAAATTAGAGAAGTCTATTACGCCCAAATACCAATAAATGGCCCAAGGATCACTGCAGCAATAAATAAGAAATTGCCTTTTCTATCTTTCCATGGCCAAAAGAATTTCTCATTTTTTGAAACCATTATCATAACCAAGACTGCGGCATTTCCAGCTGTTATTCTAATCAACGAACTTTACAAAGAGCTTGTTTTTTCAGAGTTAGCTGCATCATGCGAAAGGACCATTCCGAATGATTGACAAAACGTAAATGCCACACCATTGAGAATTCCTACAAAATCTTTTTCACATCCTTACACAATTTTTTTGAAGACACTAGATATGCTGCTTTCTTAAGATGCTTAGCTAGTTTCTTATGTTTTCTCTGATTTAACTTGCTGAGCACTCGCAAGTAAAGGCAATTCTGTGGTAACTGAACTGACTTCTTAAGAGAGTCTGCAGACTTTCGCTTCTTCAGCTTCATTTACGACAATATATATTCCATAAGCTGTTACGAATATCCCTAGCCATCCCCAAATCGAGATACTAGTTCCATAGTAAAAGTACGATATAACACCAGTAAATGGAGGAGCCATTGTTTCAAGGAGAATGGTTTTTCTAGCACCAAGAAGATTCAGAGCATTGAAATAGAAAGAATCTCCAATTCCTACACCTAAAACTCCTGAGATCATTAGAAGCAGGTAATTTCTGAGAGAATCATCTGGAAGCACAGAGTTTGAAGCGAAACAAAGAATAATAAACATTAAGACAGTCGAAGCAAATCCACGCAGTAGATTGATAAGCAGAGGTGTAGTTTGCTTGATAATAATTGAAAACACATTGGAAGAAGATGCATAGCTTCCAGCAGCAAGAAGAGCAGCAAGTTCACCTAATATCATAAATTAGCAGCTTTTAATGAAGTATATTTTTGATCTATTTTTTGTTTTAATTTGATCAATTTTATAAAAAGCTTGACAGCTAATCTCCTAATGTTTGCTGAGTGGAACATACTAAAAATATAAACAATCGAGAAGATTTAAGGATAATTTGCAATAATAATTAATATCTTTCTCGAACTCAAGCTGATTTTTCTATTTCTACAGCTTAAAAAGTAAGCATTGAACAGAATCGAATCAAGCGTGTAAAAGATAATCTTTTATTAATTATTAACACTAAAAGACACTTTACGATTTGCTATAATTATTTCCCTTTCGGCAATCCTTGTCTGTCTGTGGATTTCTGTTTAAGGATTGATTTCGCATCATTTGAAGAAATATTTATTAATATTTAAAAATATCTATTAAAACTAAGCAATTTCAGATAATTAATCTTACTGAAAAGAATTATGCCCCACCCAGCCTCTTTCCTCAGAAGAAAGAAGATTAGTTTTCATCTAACTATTTTTGTAATTCTTCGTTGCTCTAATATTCAAATACCTTTTAATCTTTTAGCTGATAGAGGCTGACTCATGAAGCAAGATTCTTTTTTAGAAGAATTGTCCTTACCATATTCTTTTTTTGTTGTTTAGCATTTGAAATAAAAACCTTTCTTTTGTCTATTAGATTCATAATTAGAGATATCATTTTATTTAATACAATCAAGTCTATCAAAGCTAAAGGTATTGAGATTCCGTTCTTTTTTGACACTTTTTTTATTAATATAAATTACAACAACTCATTCTCATGTAATCTTTAAAATAGTTATCATTTAAGAAGTGCCCTAGGATGTGTCTTACTAATAATCTTGTCGGTTTTGAAGTTAAGATATGCGTTGTGATTATTCTTTTGAATTTTCACTGTTATTCATTGGTTGGTATTGTAAATAAGATATTATTAAAATGCCTGAATTGACATTTCCAGTCTTTATCAAAATATCTATAAATTTTTAATCACTGTAGTATGCCCACGTACTGACCTTAAAAAGAGGTACAGGATTGTTGGGATTATCCACTGTAATTTTTGACTTTCTGGCTCTCTTAATATCATATTTCATGAGTATTATTTTGATCTAATTCCTCGATTTTATTGAAGGTTGACATGATCTCATTCAAATCAGCTCTTTGTTTTCCTAATCAATTGATGAAATCTAGATAATTACTTCGATGAAAGCTCTGCCTTCTTTGTTCTAAGAAATTTCCTTACAAGTGCGAATAGAATCCTGAAGAAATGAAGAAAATCTTAAGAAATACATTGATGAATCAAAATATTGTGCTTTATCTGTTCTCTACTGCCCTTAATATCTCTCATAATAAATGACTTGATTAGGAAAAGAATTAGATTGTCAAAAAGATGATCTTATTTGAGTAATTAGGTTGTTCAGGTTCTTGAAAAAAATAAGATACCCAAACAAAACTGATTTAATCCAGTAGCGAGCTCTTAAAAGGTTCTCTTTGCATTTCTTTGAGGAAAATGAGAAAGAATAAAAGAATCGAATAATTTGATTGCAACTAAGAATTCTTCAAATAAATGATGGGTGAGAAGTTGATAATATTTTTGAAATATGATCATGACTATGTGCGCCATAGAAAATAGTCGAATAGTGCTAATATTTTAGTATGAAAGAAGAAAATAAAATGCCAAATCTGTTTGATTTATAATTGACTCTAATGTCAATTAGACAAATCTCATTGGATAAAAAATCCTTTAAACACATTGAATCAAAGTCATTTTAGATCGAAGAGCAATCATATTGTTTTGATTACACTTAAAATAATAAGTTTAGCTTTTTAGTTCATATTTTTCAATAAACGAGAGAGATACGAATATTTTTTCTAGGATCTTATTATTTACTTTCAAATAACCTTTACAATAGAATGGAAGGTTTATATAATTTGACAAATTGTTGTTCTATTTTTCTTTGCTTGTCAGCCAACCAATTTCACATCAGAGTGTAACATGACTAATAATAATAGTTTGTATGAAATAATATTACATTATGAATAATAAAACAACTGATTTGCCACAACATGTTTCATATTTCTCTGTTTAAACTATAAAGACCGCTGTGCTTGTACAGACAAATATGTTGGTATGAAGAGAATTATTTAGAAACATTGCTAAATTTTCATAAAATCTGATTGGCAATCTTTCAAAATTGCAAGCAAATTATTAATTTCTTATCTAGCTTACTGAAATGAAGAATGATACGCATTGTTATTCCTCCCCTCAAAGCTAATAAGCCGAGAATTTGATTAAATTTGTTCCTTTTGTAATCATATAAAATACTTTCTGGGTAATTCTGATGGTGTGGGTTTCAAAAGGTATGATTAGTAGTTTATGGATGGATTGGTGTTTTAAAAAGAGAGTAGATCGCGAGTGAGAAATAATAGACAATAAAATTAAAAGAAGAAATATAAAGGGAATATCAAATATTATGAATAAATTGTTTGTTGTGTTGGCACTTACTATTGTGCTTGTGGGCGCACGTAACCATCACTTATCTCATGAGTCAGAATAAGAATCTAATGATGATCAACTACAAAATCTTTCTTAATAACAGAGGGATCTATTGAAAGAAAAGTTCTTGGAATTGGAGGCTGCTAATTTGACTAGAGAAGATATTATGATTTAAATGAAAGAATTTGCTGTTTCTTAGAATATCACTTTTAGTCTGTTCCCGAAGAATTACAGAAAAGAGGAAAATGAAGATTCTGAGAGGGATTTTGAAGAGAGAAGACCCGAAAGAAGAGGAAGAAAGTAGAATAATTAAACTGAGGAGGAAGAAGTAATATTTGAAAGAAGGAATTCAAATAGAACAAATGGATCTTCCAGAAATCCCCCCAAAGAAAAGATTATGAGACAAAATCTCGGTTCTGGATTTGATAATCAAGAAAATCAAACTGAATTAGAAGAAGATTAAAGATCAAACGGAGATGAAAATAATCATGAACACAGATAGAATGGAAATGAGGAGTAACCTGAAAGAAGAAGAAGTAGAAATAACCATAGAGGTGAAGAGAGAAATGATAGAGAAGAAGAGAGACCTAATCATCAAGAAAATCAAGATTAAGAGGGTGATGAAAGGTAGTAGAGAGGTGGTAGAAACGATCAAAGAGGCCAAGATAGAAATGACAGAGAAGAGAGACCATAAAGAGATGGAAGAGGCTAATAAGAAAACCAAGAAGAGAGACCTCAAAGAGAAGGACCAAATCATCAAGGAAATTAAGAGGATGAGAGGTAGTAGAGAGGTGGAAGAGGTTAACAAGAAAATCAAGAAGAGAGACCTCAAAAAGGTGGTAGAGGTTAGTAAGAAAATCAAGAAGAGAGGCCACAGAGAGAAGGACAAAATCATCAAGGAAATTAAGAAAATGAGAGGTAGTAGAGAGGTGGTAGAAACGATCAAAGAGACCAAGATAGTAATGACAGAGAAGAGAGACCTTAAAGAGGTGGTAGAGGTTAACAAGAAAACCAAGAAGAGAGACCACAGAGAGAAGGACCAAATCATCAAGGAAATTAAGAAAATGAGAGATATTAGAGAGGTGAAAGAGGTTAACAAGAAAACCAAGAAGAGAGACCACAGAGAGAAGGGCCTAATCATCAAGGAAACTAAGATAATGAAAGACCTTAGAGGGATGGAAGAGGTCAGCAAGAAAACCATGAAGAGAGATCTTAGAGAGGTGGAAGAGGTCAATCTGAAAACCAAGAAGAGAGACCACAGAGAGAAGGTCCTAATCATCATGGAAACTAAGATGATGAAAGACCTTAGAGAGGTGGAAAAGATCAATCTGAAAACAGAAAAGAGAGGGATGGTAAAAACGATCACAGAGATTAGAATCAAGAAAGACAAGATAGACCTTAAAGAGGAGATAATAACGACCACTAAGGCGACCAATAAGAACGACCTGAAAGAGATAGTCATCATAATCAAAGGAGCCAAGATTAAGAAGAGAGAGACGGACCTTCGAATTTCGGTAATCATCGTAGACATGAACAATCTCAAGGTAATAATAACGACTCCAGAAGAAAAGGTCAAGACGATGACAGACGCAAATGAAATTACTTAGTTAAATAGATTTGAAGAATTACAAAGATTTAATATTGTAATTGTTATATAAAAGTATCACTATTCGATTTTAAACTATTTCCTTTTTTTACTGCTTCCAAACGAATTTATCTTCCTTAAAGACTATTACGTGAGTTCAAATTTTAAATGATTTCTTTAACAGATTAACAATATTTTGAATTAATGTTCTTATCTCGTATTCTTAGAGACTATTCTCTTATTATTTTATTCTATTATGGTGTTTATTCTGATCTCCTTCTTTTTCTTTGATCTTTCATAACACACAAAAATATTTCACTTTATTATGTCCTTTATTCATTCAATTAGGTAAAATAACAATTAAGGATCATCAATCTTATCATAATACCTTGAAATTAATTTCCAGTAAAGAAACTCTTTATTAGTTTTCAACAAAAAATATGTTGTCCTAAGGAATATTATTGTATAAAAATTTGGAAGAGAAGAAAAAACCATATTAATCATTCTCTTTTTTTGCAAAATAAATCAAATCGATTCGCTAATAAAATGAAATAAAATACTACTAATGTTTAGGATAGCGATTGCAGAATGTAGGACCATATCCTTCTAAGAACTGAAATTGTCAAAAAATGAATATGATTAAATAATTTTATTTATTAACTTTGCACTGCTATTTAATATGAATAATATTCACTTTAACAAATTAATAACTGTTCACTTTATTCATTCAGCACTTGTATTAAATTGTTATGATCTCTCCCTTCACAACAAATTTTTCAAGATCCCTTTGGAACTCTTTGATTGAAGAGTCCAGTTTTTGAGCCTTGAAATTCGTATCTAGAGTATTTAA
>Ga0302271_10003286_pt1 | contig 13796 bp, 12 predicted proteins | sample III_Bog_N1_1_FD_198767 | JGI IMG/M metagenome (GOLD analysis project Ga0302271, IMG submission 198767) | Peat permafrost microbial communities from Stordalen Mire near Abisko, Sweden - III_Bog_N1_1 | ecosystem: Environmental > Terrestrial > Soil > Wetlands > Peat | place: Sweden: Abisko... | reverse complement strand
CTCGTTCACATTAGATAAGTAGAAGATAACTGGAACAAAATTGCAGGAGGATTCATTACAGGAGCTACGCTAGCAGTAAATATGCAAACATACAATTCATGCTCTAATCTTTAACAAACTAGATCAGAGGAGGATACAAGGCAGCACTTCAATAGGGGATCATCGGAGGATTGTTTTTGGGATGCTTTTCCTTCGTGGAGATAGCTATGATGAAGTTCCAAATGAAGGCTTAAATGTAATAAATGGAAGAAATGCACAGAATGGAAATGGAAAGATACACTGAACAAATGAAATAACAAAGACCAGGTAAACAAGAGGATACAAATTAAATGAAATAAATTACAAAGAGTTGAGGTTTTTATCTTTTAATAGCATGTGTTCTTCATGATTAAGAAGTTGAAATAATAATATAATCTAACATTGTTATTCTTACAGATATCTATGCTGAAATCGAGAGACAAGAAAAGCTCAGAAAGAAAAGAGCAGAAGATGAAGCATAAAACTCACAAAGTGGCAAGGTTCTCGCCTTCTGAGACAAACAATTTAGCCATTTCAGAAATTCTCAGCAATAAATATCCAGGTTTATATTATGAGATTAGCACGACAATTCTATCAAATTTTGACAAATCTCTTAATACTAAATGGTTTATCACCATACGTTTATCTATCTTTGTATTGTGTTAACCAATGAAATTGATAGAAGCTATACTTGATTTAAAACGATTACTTTTGATTAGTTTGGAAGAATTCAACTGTAAATAGCTTCTAGCTGACACAATATTAAATTAGAATATATAAGTTAACTACATTGATTTCAGGAAAAGAAGTGATCCATTCTGACATCGTATTTAATAGGAATGCTGACTCCTTCTCTGAACTTGTACAAGAAAACTAAATCTTCTCCTTCTACTCTTGTTTTTCTTTTGACAATCTTCTTGCTGTATTGATTATCAAGCATTTACGTGTTCAAGAGCTTCTATTATTGCATCTTCTATTGAACTTCCTAAAGATCAAAAACAAAGATTTAAGATAATTAGTAGCAGATTGTTTATTAACTAAATCAAATAAATCGCAATTACTTCTTCAGAGAGTCCAGTGAGAAGAGACTTTTAATGGCAGACAAGCTCATAGTTCTTGAGGATGAAATGGATTGCTCTTTCATTCATGCGAGATTAATCTGGGAATGTGGTATTCTTTGTACCAAAAAAAGTTTAAATAATTAGTCGAAATGGTTCTTATTCTGTGTTACTCCAAAAGCAAGCATGCGTTCGATCTGAGGAGTGAAATACACTGTAAAAGATTATCCATTTCTGTCAATTTTCATAGGATGATCCATCAACTTCAGAGAGAAGTCTATCATAATATGCAGGGATGTAAACAGAGCCTTCTTTTCTAGTTCGGAATTCATTTTCTTTTTACAAAAATATGAGTTATTATCATCATTAAACATGCTTAGGATTCTATTTTACAGATGCAACATTTGGCTAGATAATCTGGTAGAGATTCGAGAGATACTCCAACACAAAGGTTGTTTTAGTTATAAACGGTGCGTCTGCTGGTGGCAATTTTTCCAAAAGACTTTCAACGCAGTCTATTGCTGCTTTGGCTCGTTTTTTGAGAAAGAAACCATCTCTTGGATAATCCATCTTTGTTCTCTCTGTGCTTTTGAGATGCAGTCCAAAGTTAATAAATGGGATAGCTATGAACTTGCCTAATTCATAGTTATATTTAAGTAGATTGCTCTCGATAATCTCAGCAAATGCTAGATCTTTCTATCAATACAAATAATCAAAAACCATTTTGCTTATTGAAATTCGAATTGATAACTATTCTTACAAGAAATTTAGGAATCCTATCAAAGTATCGCTCAGCAGTCTTGATTTTAGTGTAATTTAACAACGATGTGTCAAGTAGAATGTCTGGCTAGGCATTCTTAACAAGGGTATGAATTGCGTATCTCATTATGCTGTTGTAAACATAAAATTTTAACAACAAAACAAATTAAAATCTCAAATTTATTTACTCAATCGTTGGTTCGTTTCTTTATCCTGATACCATCATGACAGTCTCCATGAGTTCAAGCGTGCTTTTGGAATTATTTTTTTGTTCCAGGAGTACTTAGTCGATAGATATCCTCGATTTGTTAGTTTATTTTTGTAATTTCGATATCATTTAGAGATTCATTAATGTAGATCGTATGTCATTCTCGTTGTGATCGCATATCTTGGATAACCCTGGCATGTCTAAATATAACTTCTCCTTCTGACAAATCTCTTTGATTCGTTGCATAAGCTTTTCGCTGCTTGCTTTCTAGAAATTAAATACAAGTGCTCTTTTTCTCAATTCTCTCAGTCCCTTGCTGTACACATCGTTGCAGATAAATATCACTGGACGTCTAATATGTACACTCTGAATAGAAGGCCCCTTTTTCTTTTCGTCTTCATTTTGATCTTCCATTTTGTTATCCTCATCTTCATCATCATCTTCGTCTTTATCTTATGCCTTCTCTTCTGCTTTCTTTTTCTGATTGGAAGTAGTTTGTTTTGCTTTTTTATCCTTGCCTGGCTGAAACTTCTCGCCTTTGAAGATGAAATCTAGCAGCATGTTTACTGCTCCCTATGAATTAAAAGTATTTATCATTCATAATCTCCACAAAAAGCAGTTACTTACTTGACTTTCAGATTCCAGAGCACCATCGACTTCATCAATGATGATCAGAGAAGGTTTATCTGTTTATCCTTGATCTTGGACAGTTTTGAATTGCAGTGCTTCATTTTGAGTCATCATTTCTATTCTGTCTATTAGTTTAACTGCTGTTCTATCTTCGGAAGCGTTTATCTATTAATTAATGATCATAAATTGCTAATAATTTTGCATTTTGTCTCAGATTACCTCGATAGATTTATATCCACAGTGAGCAGCAACAATTCTTGCAAGAGTTGTTTTGCCTGAACCTGGTGGTCCTGCTAATAAAATCACACTATTCTGCATTTTTGTTAAGGAGTATTCATCTTCTAGATCATAAAAGAATGGTCTCTACTAAGGAAAACCTTATCCGTTGTTATTAAATTGATTGCTTTAAGGGTATTTGGATGTTGCAGAGTGGTTTTGCTATTAATTAGTTTATCCTCCTTATCTTTAATTGCCTCCTGCTTAAGCAGATTAAGCGTGTGTCTGCCCAAACATATTTTTGCCGTAATTGTTATAATAAGGTAAGGCAGCTGAAAGTTTCTTGGGTTTTATCTTCTTTTTGAAGACAATTGGATCCCATGCTTTCAGCCAGCAAAGAACTTCTCGATTGATTTTGTGGTGACTCAGTAATTCATCGAATCGTTTTGGCATGTATTTATCGACCCAGAGTTATTTATCTTTAACTGTTTCTTGCTTTTACATCAATGCATTCTCAGGCTCCTTTTCTTCTAATATTGCATTGCTTTTCAACTTAAGTAACTCTTTTCTTTGCAAGTTAAAGTTCATATTAGAAATCATTTGCAAAAAAAGAAGAATCATATTAATGAATCTTTAATGCTGTATTTCGTTACTTGTGTTCTTCTACTTCTAGTTGTAATTCTTCTATTGGCACAACAAGTAGACTCTGAGCTTAATACAATCTAGTGATATTCTCATTTGATTGTGTGTAATGTTTTCGCCCTTCTTTGTAGATGAAGAAATCTAGTGATGCTGTTTTGTCTTTCTCAGTATCTTGCACATAAAACTTTGCTTAAAGTGAAGGCATTCCTTCGTCAGCATGATAATGGAGATCTCTATTGTCGATGGTGACTCCACCAAAAAAATCATCATACTCATGATACCAACTCATTGCTTTTTATTACTCTTTTTTTGTTTGCAAGAATAAGTTAAAGAAGTTAAGATATCGATCAATTTGATTATTATGCGCGCTTTTTTTAACTTTTAGTTTCTCGAATTGAAAGTCCGGCAAAGTATCATCTCTACGAGGATTAATTTGAATAATTTAGGAAGTATTAACTTTAAATCAAACAGGCTAGAAAACATTTTGAATTAAAGATAGATAATACATTCACTAATTCAATTTCGCTCAAAGAGAGGCTTAAAAATTTAAAAAGTTACATAAATAGAATGGAATATATTCAATTCACAAAAGGAACAAGATATCCCTAAAAGCGTGCAGGCTCTAGTTTGCATTGCATTGATCAGAATAAGTTGATTGTTGTAGGTAATCTATTCAAAAAGTTAAGTTTATTTTACATTTTTGTTGTGTTAAAGGAGGAGGAAATCGTTCCGAGGAGTTTGGTGATGTATGGCAAGCTGAAATAAATCAGGAAGGACTTTGTGAGTGGAAAGAGTTATAGATTCCCTTGAGCGCGTTTACGCCTAGGACTGGTCATGCATCTGCTTAAATTTCTTCAAATTAAATTTTCGTTTATGGAGGATAAAATTTTAAAGAGAATAAGCATTCTAGCGATTTTTTTGAACTTGACTTGGGTAACAATATTCACTTTGTTGAAGCGAGTTATTTACTCTTTAAATATGATTGTTTAGAGGGCAAAACTATGAAGAAAATCAACAAATAAAAGTCATCTCTTTCTATTAACGAACCGACTGAGAGGAATTCTTCTACAATGGTTTATAACAGCATGGATAACTAACTCCTGCTATTTGGAGGAGCTGATTCTCAAGAACCTCTTAGCGATCTGTTTGCTTATGATATTGGTAAATATTGAGGAAATTATTACGATAGTTTATTATGTGTTTTCATTTGAAGATTTGGGTGTATGGAAGAAACTAGAAACTAAAGGAGAAACAATCTAAGGACTAGAAATGCATAGCGCTCATTTTTACTGTTCAGACTAGTCACTTAAGGCTTCAAAAAATAAAAAGAATAAAAAGAAAGGGAACAATGCATAAAAGAATATTATCGATATTGATATCGGAGATTTTACCAAAAAAAGAGATGAAACTGGTAAGGCAATTTCTCATGAAGTTCCAGTCAAATTGGCGAAGGTTAACATTGAATTTGATGAAACAAATGCAATTAGAGAGGATGGAGATAATAATGATGAAGGAGAGGATGGATAGTAGGTATCAGGAGAATTCCCTGAAGAAGAAGAAAAATAGAATTTAGGTGATGAGTAACTACACTAACAAAATTAAGATGATTCTCAAAAGTAGTATAAATACATGATCGTCATTGGAGGCAGGCACTGTCAAGATGTTAAAAATGAAGTTTATGCTCTAGATCTCACAACTTTAGAATGGAAATTACTCAAGAGGCTTCCGAATTCTGTTTGCGCCCATTCTTCTGTCTTAGTGGATGATACAATTTACATTTACGGTGGTACTGATGGACAACAGTTCTTTGATTAGATCTTCATTTTATAATTAACTAATCAAAAGATCTATGAAGTTGAAATCACTGGAGAAGAAAAGAAATAAAATAATATTATACCTCGAATCGCTTCAGCAATGACTTATGATGCAAAGGCAAAGAAGATTTATATCTTTGGAGGATCCTCTTTGGAAGATGAAAGCACATCATTGATCTCATTAAGCGTCAATAAGATCAACACTTCTAACAAATCTAAGAAAATATGAATATGTTTAACGAAAGTGAGTTTTTCATGTTGAAATTAAGATTCATTGGGATGAAATTTTAGAATATATCTTGATTAATAGAAGAGACAAAAAATGCGTCAGTTTTGGGATATTGATAGAAAAATACGGTTTTAATGATGACGCAATTGACTTATCTCAATTATGATGCTTAATTTATTATTATAATTTGCTGGAAATTGAAAGTATTTAGAAATAAATTGTTAGAAAGAGAAATACAAAATCGAAAAAGATCCAAGGTATTCATTCATTGTAAAAATGCCAAAGCATTCTCCAACAAGGCTAGCAAAAGGTAAATCCAACTCATAAAGCTCTTCCAAATCTATTCAGAAAGAGGAATCCTTATTGATAGATAAAAACCCAGCTGCTTAAGAAAAATCAACTCAGTATTTGCAGACTTAAATAGAAGAATAAGAAGCAGAAGAAGCAGATATGTTTACTGATAATAAATTAGATAAAATTGGAGATGTCCCAGCTTACGAAGAGAGGAATGAAAAGGGCGAAATACATGAAATGATGTTAAAGGAATCTTAATCTCTAAATCATTTGAGTTGCTTGAGAGAACAGAGCCATTCTTCTGCTTATTTTCAACATCACCCTCATGAGAAAAAAAATGATTTTGATAAATTTTAGGCACTTGTGTTCAAAGAAAAGCACAACGAAGCAACTCAAAAAGAGACTAGATAGCACACAACATTTAGAAAAGTGCTAATTATTTGCACGGGTGGCACGATTGGGATGTTCCCAACTGAAAATGGGTTAGCTGTGAAGAAAGGTTTTTTTGAAAAATTTCTTAGAGAGAATTCTTACTTCTGCGATTCAGACTATACATTCTTCCATGCCACAGATGATTTTCTGATTACACCCCTCACCATTTACCAGCAAAGAATATGGTACAAGTTATATGAATTAGACAATCCAATCGATTCTACAAATATGAATACTAAATACTATGACCTCATCGCCTCCATCATTGAAAAAAATTATCTAAATTATGATGCATTTGTGATTCTTCATGGCACAGACACAATGGCTTACACAGCTAGTGCCCTTTCTTTTATGCTTGAGAATCTTTCCAAGACTGTCATCCTTACGGGGAGTTAAATTCCTTGTTCTTCCATGCGCAATGACGGATTTAATAATCTCTTGTGTTCTCTGACTGTTGCAGGGCATTACAATATACCTGAAGTGCTTGTCTGCTTTAATGACAAACTGTTAAGAGGAAATAGATGCACCAAAATGGATTCTAACTCAATGGATTCATTTGATTCTCCTAATTACGAACCAATAGCTACGTTCAAGATTTCTATCAAAATCAAATGGGAAAAGATCCTAAAAAGAGATCCTTAGCTTAAATTTACTGTCCACAAACATCTTTGTGATAAAATAGCTGTTGTCAAGATGCATCCCTTTATCGCTTCTGATACTCTTAATGCAATTCTAACAAATAAAGACACAAGGGCTATTATCATTGAAACTTACGGGGTATTCAACAATTCTTTAAATATCTTCTAATAATCTTATTTTTCAGGCAGGGAATATACCAACAAACAGACCAGAGCTCATTTAAATGCTTTAGAAAGCATAAGAATCAGGAAAAATCATTGTTAACCTTTCATAATGCTACAAATCTAATGTCATGTCGATTTATGAAACAGGGAAGGCTCTGCTCAAGGTATTCAGCTGATTTTTCAATTATAAATATTGCATGATTTAAACTTTTTTAGGTTGGAGTTCTCTGTGGATGGGATTGTACAACTGAAGCTATGGCAAGCAAACTAGCATACTTGCTATCCAGAGATTTGAGTGTGGATGAAGTTAGAAATATGGTGCAGTAGAACTTAAGAGGAGAATTGTCTCCTCCTATTGAAAATGACATGTTTGAGTTTTAGCAAGAGCATTTTATTTAAGCTCTGAACGATGCCTTGCAATACAAAACTAACGAAAAAATAGACATTCTTCGTAGTCTAATTCTGCCAAATGTAGTCTGCTACATGAGCAAAGGTGGGTTTCACAAAGGAATGGAGCAACTAAAAAGTTATGGCATTGATTTTGAAAAAGGAGACTATGATAATCGGATTGGCCTTCATCTTGCAGCAAGAGAGGGTTAGTTAGACTGTGTGAAGTTTCTAATAAAATAATCTAAAAATGTAAATGTAATTGATATGTTTGGTCGTACTCCTCTCTTTGAAGCAATTATCAATAGGTAAAATATTTTGCAGATTTCTTGTTGATTTATTTTTCTATTTAAAGGCACAATGATGTAGTAGTGGAGTTATAAAGAGCTGGAGGTAAAATAGAAGCACCATAAAATCAAATAACTTCATTGCTTATGCAGGCTGTGAAAGACGGAGATTAAGCTATACTTGATCTATTCGTTCTTGGTGGTTTATAAGATTGGAACAAATATGTTACGATCGATAAAAGAAATCTAGGGCATGTTGCAACAACTTTTAAAAAGATTGATATTCTTAGATTTTTGAAACATCAATGCAAATTCAAGTTCGGCGAGAAAGATAGGTGGGGAAAAACTGCCTTAGACGAAGCAAAGAAAAGAGATTTTAAAGAAATCTGTAAGGTCCTTTCATGAAAAATTAAGATTATTTTTGCATTTTCATTTCAGAAAAAGTTCACGTAGCTAACAATAACCTATTTGATATCAGTTATTGAGTTATCAAGCTTGATTCTTGTTTGAAGATCTCCCCTTTAGTTATTGAGGAAAGAAGGCAAATTTCAAATGATTAGTAAAGTAGAAACAACATTTAAAAGCAATAGAATTCAATATTTCAAAAAGTTGAAAGAAATAATATTGAATGGGAGGTTATTATGAAGTTTGTTTGTGAATTACTAAAGGATTTTGATAATTTTCAATATAATTGATGGTCTTGATCAAATTAATTAGTTGCTATTGGAAAATGTTTTGTGTGTTTTTAAGAAATTTATTTAAAACATGTTCTATTGTGAAAGGGGCCGTAGCTCAGCGGGAGAGCGGAGGACTGCAAATCCTTAGGTCGCCGGTTCAATCCCGGCCAGTCCCTTTTTTCTTAATTGTGTTTAGATATCTTTTACTTTAATAGTTGATATCTATTTTAAATGTGGTTTAATATTTAGCAAATATTATTTTAAAACCTTTAAATCAATAAGAATTGGCAATATTTCCAAGTTACATTTTGTATTAGTCCCAGGCAATTAAGATTCAATCAATCGATTTGATTTTTGTAAACATAATAGAAAAGCAATTAGAAAGGGAGAGACAAAAGCCATGGTCAAAAAGGAAAAGATAGAACCAAAGGAAAAGAAAGAAACACAAAAGGAGCAATACACTAACTACCTTTATGTATTATCATACTAGCTTTAGATATAATTGCATCTTAATTTGAGAATCTTACTATTTTTGTAAAGCCTAAAATAGAGATTCCGCCTGAAAATCTTGGATGGATGCACCTCAAGTTCTTTGTTGAAATTTTGATCGTTTAATGGGGAAAGTTTTTGAGTACTTATCATCATCGTTTTTGAAATAAAAGCTGATTGAGAACAGCTGGCATTTTGCAGACTTTGAGTTCGACATGAAGTACAAAGATCCTATCTTCTATGCGCTACGCAAAATAGAAGATAGACATGGAAAGTAAAATTTATAATTCTGTTTAGGAAGTGCCATTTGTGGTAAAAATCAAATGACATTTCTAATAATAAATGGTGAATATTAATTTTAATAGGATAACCAACATCAAACTCTACAGAGACAACGATAAACGAGAAGAGTAATAGATGATTTGACAGTTTAAAAATGACAAAAATATTTTTACAAATAAAGGATAATATATTAATTCACTGACACACTGGGAGCAATCTTTAAAACAACTGGTGAAATGAAAAAGACTGATGCGAAGTCTTTCAGTCTGTACTATGAGTTTGATGTGGATATAAAATCCCCTCTACTTCTCTACGAAATGAACTGATCACTTTTCCAATTAGTTTTAATTTTCCCCACATATGAATTCTAATTATTTTGATATTAATTTTTGTTCCCATGCATTCATTTATGTATTTGTGTGTGTTGTTTTTGAAATATTTGCGTGAATCAGCGGCTGGGAAGTATGAACTCTATATAATTAGCGTGATTTTAACAAAAAAATAACTAAAGAAATACAAACATCTTATTCGAATAATAAACTTGAAGAATCTTGCTGCTGATGGGTGGAATGCTTAGCCGAGGGAGCTACCTTGATGAGGTTGTGTTTCTTTCGAATTAAAATATCAGTCCATCTGACTTAGGAATCATCTAAAAAGACACAGAGTGTAACAGTTACTATTTTAGATAACCATATTTGCTAATTTTTGTCATAAAACAATTCCAAAAGTTTCAGAAAAAGAGATTCTCAATTTATATTTCCGCTTTTACCAGCTCGACTAAGGGGAAGAGGTAACGACATGATTTACTTAATTGAGATGTAGTTTAAGAGGATGATATTTAATAACAGGGAAGGCTCTCAATAAACTAGTTTTTGAACATTGATGAGCTTCGAAATTCTCCATTTAAATCAAGGCTAGTTGATGGGCTTGAGCTAATTAAAGAATAGGATAAATATCTAGCTGCAAAGAATCAAACTATCGATAATGTTGATGCTGGTTAACCTCAAAAAGTATCACAAAATCGTAGAATGTCGAAATCTATTTAAGATTTGCCAAAAGCTAATTTCCTTAATTTCGCTTCACTGAGTGGGACTAAAAAGAAACTTTATAAAATAACACCTATTTCAGCTGCAACGACTGCTACTCCTTAGCTGTCAAAGTATAACTCAAAGCAATTAACCTTCCCATTTATTGACTTCAAGTTGTTCTGCAAGATACTTAGCGTATTCTCTGCCAAAGCATCTTCTTCAAGCAAATCAAGATGTAAAAAAAGAATAAAGGAGAAATAATTAGTCTAATCACTACCTTTTTGAAATTAGTTCTATTTAGAATCTTCGATTTTGATGAAGATAGCATGCTCAGTAAAGATGATCTAATGAAAGGAATTTCACTTCTTTTCACAGATCCAAATAATGGTGAAAAACTAATGAACAAAAGTGAGATTGACAGACTGGCGGTGGCTGTTTTTACTGAAACTGAAACAAACTAAGAAGGTTTCCTTAAGTATGAAGACCTTTAGCTGAATTTGTGGGAAACTGATTTTGAAAAGAACTGTACAATTTATTTTTGAGTATGTATGGATTGATTCCTTAAATCTTTAAAAAGAAACTAATACAATAAGTATCTTGAACTAAAATTTCTTTTATTTTGATAAGACTCCTTGTTTTAATTACTACACAACACTTAACATAAAAATAGGGCTAAATCGAGACTATGCAATTGAGTTTGAATATTGTTTCACACTAAAATCATTTTGGTTGATTCTTTTATCTTTTGAGATGAAATCTTAATGAACTAACTGATTGAACTAATGTAGATTTGCTGCAGATAATTGAATTAATATGGATTTTTTATATTGCTTTTCTCAACCATCAAAAGATTCCCATTAACCTTGTCCTTGATTTCCTCCATTCGGATATCTTCTGTTTCCACCGTTTCCTTGATTGCCTCCAAAGTTTTGTCCATTGTTATTGTTATTGTAATTTCTTCTCTTATTGTTATTGTTATTATTATTGTACCCTCCTTAGTTCATACCCTTCTGTCCATTAAATCCACCCATTCCAACTTAGCTCATTGTTTGAGCATAGTTTTAGTAGTATCCGTTACCTTCAGCAATTCCCATCATCATGCTTTGCATCCCCATTGATGGATCCATCATTACGTCTTATCCAAACATTTACCTTCCCATTCCACCTTATCCTTAGCCTTATTATCTTCCTCCTCCATTATTGTTGTTGTTTCCTCTATTTCCACTTGGTTGTTTGTTTCCTGTTCCGCCAACCTAAGACCTTTTGCAGGTAAGAGCTCTGCCAGCATATTACATTCCATGAAGAGCCTCAATGCAAGAATCTGTAAGAGAATGGTCTTTGAACTCAAAGAAGGCATAACCCTTGCTCTAGTTGGTTTAATTATCTTTCACTAAATGGAATGCTTTGATCTCACTTTATAAAGAAAAAACAATTAAAATAAAAATGGCTTCATTTTGAATAATTACCCCATGTCTCGTAGTTTGAGTTCATCGAGAATCATTAGCTCATCCATTTTTGTTGGTAGATTTGCAAGAAAAATTTTATTTGGTCCGTCTTCAACAACTGTAGGAATTATTACAATTCCGACAGTCTTGAACAAGTCAAAGTTCAATTTTGGAATCTAAAACAAAAGCCAGAAATGTAACTTAAAGTAATTGAGAAGCAAGGTTTACTTTTTCACTTTGGCCTTGACCTGAGGGGAATTTTTCATATTCAGTTGGTCTCCTGATTCTTAGCTATCTGTGCCACTGAAACAATTAAAGAAATTATAATAAAATCCTAAAATAAATGAAATATTATCTTGATTAAGATTTCATACTAAAATAATTCCATCGAGTTGAAGCAATGCAGTTGTCTCCTCTACTGATCTTAATTCTGTGAAAGCGAATCTTCCTTTTGGATCTATGTCGCATTTTACGATCTGATTCATAAATATATTTATTAAAATAATCCAATTATTTAGATATGTACAGGATTCTCAGAAGGAAGGAGAGGCATAAGTCCTCCAGCGGCTTCAAGTGAGCGATAAAGCCATTCACTTAAATATTCTTGATTAATTGTCTCAGGGATATTGCCAATGTAAAGTCGTCTAATTTTTCAAATTAAATTCAAATTCACTTTTAAAAGCGCCAAACTAATATTTTAAATTATCAAGCACTGTTTTCTTTTTATTTTTAAAACTAATTTCAACTCTGAAATAGTTGCCATGATTTGAACAGACATTCTAACTAATCTGTTTTGTTATTTTATGTTGTTTTTTTATTATAATTTCCTCATTTTCTCATTTTCTGATTGCCAAGGTAACTTTTCTGAAAAAAAAGTCAGGGAAAGAACAAGGCTTAAAAACCTCAAAAAGAGAAGAAATAGAAAGAATGAAAGAGCTAAGAAAAAAAGTAAAGAGAATTTAAATAAAGAAAGAACAAAAAGAGGGGGAAAATAAAAAAGAATAGCCAATTCAATCAAGAATGGCTTGTAAATTGGGGGATAGAAATAACTTGAAAAAAAGAAAAGAAAAAATAGAAAAATGTGGTTTTTTTAAGGGGGGAATAGAGCCTCGAAAAAGAGAGGAAAAGAGAGGTAGGTATGCAAGGTAAGCATAAGTATCTCATGAAATGATCTAAGTTTAGTTAGTTGCTGATTGCTTTGGTTGGTAGTTACCTAGCATGACGATAGGCTCCTTGAAGATCGCCTCTAGCTGACTATTATTCAATCTTCAACTCGTTGAGTTGCTGAAGATTACTGGCATTGAAATTCATTCCTCCAAACTGTTATTATTGTTATTATTGGGTGCCTTCGTTGTTTTAGAATCTATTATTTCTACCATTCTAATTTTGTTCTCCTGGAGTTTCTTATTGCTCTTGAGACTACTGCTAATAGTTTCTCTTGCGTTCATTAGTTGAGCGCGATCTGGAGCGTGCTGAATCAGCTGAATTATCACGAGATCTCTTAGCAAAGCCTTCATTTTATGAAGTTGCCTGCTCGAGTCTCTATTATTAGAGGAATTCTTTTTCCTATGCATCAGTTAGTTTTTGCATTGCCGCCAAATCATCATGGCGAGATTACTAATTCCCTTAGTTCATGGTTTTGATTTTTTTATTTCTTAATTATTTTTTCCAATCTTTATTTGTTTTTCAAATTTGCTTCTTTGTTTTAATATTTCTTGGATTTAATCCCTATTTTAATTGGAAAAGTGTTCAGTTTTGAAGAGAATATTATCTCAAATTATTAAAATTGATATTTATTTTTAAATTCATCTATCTGAGCTGAGTTATTCTTCTCCCTGATCAAGATAACAAGCACAATATTTTTGTTGATGTTGTTGTAATAAACTCCCAAAATCAATGATTCTGAAATATTTGATTCTTATTTGATAGTTTAAATGTAATTCTTTCATTTTCAGTGCAGTAAGATGGTTTAAATCGATATCTTCTTAAAACATTAATCATTTTATTAATACATTTTTTGGGGTTGGGGTTGGGGTTGGGGTTGGGGTTGGGGTTGGGGTTGGGGTTGGGGTTGGGGTTGGGGTTGGGGGTGGGGTTG